>Ga0209153_1000137_pt1 | contig 38659 bp, 33 predicted proteins | sample GraSoiAngelo_120_FD_185877 | JGI IMG/M metagenome (GOLD analysis project Ga0209153, IMG submission 185877) | Grasslands soil microbial communities from the Angelo Coastal Reserve, California, USA - 14_0919_09_20cm (SPAdes) (version 2) | ecosystem: Environmental > Terrestrial > Soil > Grasslands ... | reverse complement strand
CTGTTGCCGGAAAAATACCGCAAGCTTATGGGAGCAGCAGGCGTGCCTGAGCCGTACCGGAGCCGCGCATGAGCGTTCTGTTGACGGGCAACGACCTGACGTTTGCGCAGCTTTATGGCGTGGCCCTGCGCCAAGAAAACGTGGGGCTCAGCCCTGCGGCTGTCGAACGAATGAAAGCGTCCCGCGCAGTAGTAGAGCACGTGGTTGCTTCTGGATCGACCGCGTACGGAATCAACACCGGCTTTGGCAAGCTTGCGTCAGTACGCATTTCTCATGAGCAAGTAAAGCAGCTGCAAGTGAATTTGGTACGTTCGCATTCAAGTGGCGTGGGCGCCCCGTTAAGCGAAGCTGAAACAAGAGCGATGATGCTGCTGCGCGCAAACGCGCTGGCCAAGGGCCTGAGTGGCGTCCGGCCGCGCGTCGTGGAAACGCTGTGCCAGATGCTGAACGCAAAACTACACCCCGTGATTCCGTCGCAAGGTTCCGTGGGTGCTTCGGGTGACTTAGCGCCATTGGCGCACCTTGCGCACGTGATGATCGGCGAAGGCCAGGCGCTATTTGGCGGCGAAATCTTGCCCGGAGGCGAAGCCCTGAAGCGCGCGGGCATCGTGCCGCTCGAACTGGAAGCCAAAGAAGGCCTTTCCCTGCTCAATGGCACACAAGCAATGCTCGCGCTGCTAAGTCTCGCGCTAGACGAAGCCGACCTGTTGGTGGACACCGGGGACGTGGCCGCCTCGCTCTCGCTCGATGCCCTGCGCGGCAGCCCGGGCGCCTTCGATGCGCGCATTATGCATGCGCGCGCCTATCCTGGCGCTGCCACGACGGCGCGCAATCTGGCGCACTTGAACGAAGGCAGCCAGATTCGTGAGTCGCATCGTGCGGCCGAGAAAGATCCGCGCGTGCAGGATGCCTACAGTTTGCGCTGCACGCCGCAAGTTCACGGCACGGTGCGCGATGCGCTGGCTCAAGCACGAGAAATTGCCGCAGTCGAGTTAAACAGTGCGACGGACAACCCGCTGGTTTTCGTGCGCGATGGCGCAGACGGCGACATTGTCAGCGGCGGCAATTTTCACGGCCAGCCACTCGCCATGGCCGCAGATCAAGTTGCGATTGCGCTCGCCACGCTCGGCGGCATTGTGGAGCGGCGCGTCGAACAGATGACCAATCCTTTGACTAGCTTGTTGCCGGCCTTTCTGACGCCCGAGCCAGGCTTGAATTCTGGATTCATGATTGCGCAGGTAACCGCCGCCGCGTTGACCAGCGAGAACAAGGCGCTGGCGACTCCACACTCCGTGGATTCCATTTCCACATCTGGAAATCAGGAAGATTATGTATCCATGGGAATGAGCGGGGCCCGGCGCCTCGATCGCATGCTTAAAAATCTTCGCAATACGATTGCGATTGAGCTGCTTTGCGCCTGCCAAGGGATTGATCTCCTTGCGCCGTTGAAGACTGGCAAGTTGGCCACCAAGGCCTACGAAATTGTGCGGGCGAAGTCCCGTATGCTTTCCGTTGATCGGCCGCTCGGCGCTGACATCGAAGCGGTCTCGGCGTTGATTGCCGACGGAGCAATCGCAGCGATCTTGCACTGAGAAGCCGTGTCAATACCAGCTCCGACAAGGAAATCAAAAATGACCCGCGCTTAACTCCGTTTGGTCAGCATTTCGAGCTCATCGAGCGTCCGCGGCCAATCTTCGCGGAGGAGGCGCGAGAGAGCGCGGTCTGCGAGGAGTTTCCCGCCCGTCTGGCAGGTAGGGCAATAATTCGTTTCGGTGGAAGCGTAACGAATGCGCTGGATTTTTGTGCCACAGCGCGGACAGGGCTGTTTGTAGCGGCCGTGCACCGCCATCCCTTCGCGAAAGGCCGTCACGTTTTCGGGAAATTTCTCACCAGCTTCCGAGCGCAAGCGCTCGGTCCAGCGGTTGAGTGTTGTGCGAGTGGCTTCAAACAAACGATCTATTTCCGCGACCGCAAGCTTTTGTGTTTGCGCGAGCGGTGAAAGCCTAGCTTCGTGCAGGATTTCGTCCGAGTAGGCGTTGCCAATGCCGCTGAAGAGGCGCGGGTCGGTGAGCGCGCGCTTCAGCGTATGGTTCGCGGAAACCAGAACGGCCGCAAAGCGTGAGGCATCCGAGTCGAGAACTTCAATGCCGCCAGGATCCACATCGCGAAGATCCGCCTCTCCCGAAACGACGTGAAGCGAAGCGCGCTTTTGTGAGCCAGCTTCAGTCCAGAGTAGAGAACCCGCCCGGAAATCGAACGCCGCGAGGCCACGAGGCGGCGAGACTTTCGCTCCGCAAGCGCGCCAGTGAAGCCGGCCCGCAATCATCAGATGCAGGACGAGCCAAAGGTCATCTTCAAGCCCAATGCAGATGCGCTTTCCCAGACGCCGCAAACGGAGAACTTTTTTGCCCGCAGCACTGCTCAGCGGCGGAACCGCCGTGCGCAGTAAAAAAGGGCTGACAACCCGCACGCGTGTGAGCGTCTGCCCGAGAATGCGCCTCTCGAGCGCTTCAATGTACACGACAATGTCCGGCAACTCCGGCATGCATCAAAAGATTACCACTGGCGTTTTTCGATGCGGGGACGTTCGGCGCGGCTCATGCTCTTGCGAGCGATGGCAGGGTGCTTGAGATTACGCAGTTCGCCGATGTTCTCACAGACCCTGAGAACCGCTTCGGCAATGTCGTCCGTGTCTTTGCGCGTGCCGAGGAAGATATGGTGCGGGAGCCAGACGGCTTCCTCGTACGCGGCGCGTTCGGAGACGGGGCAATGATAAAGCGTTTTTGGATCCAGAGGCGTGGGCCGATCCCAGCTCAATGCGGGAAACTCTGCAGGATGGACGGGGAAAAGAGCGCTGCGGTAGACCGGTTCGTAGAAGAGACCGTCACAAGGGATGCCCTCCATTTCCAGAGCACCGAGAAATGCAGCGCGGAAAATTCCCCCAAAATGGCCGGACAGATACTTGAACACATATTGGTAAGCGGCGACTTGCGTGGTGCGCGCATCGCGCTTCAAGAAGGCCAAGCCGGGAGTGCCACGGAGACGTTTTTCAAAATAATCCATGTTGGCCCGGCGCGTTTTGGCTTGTTTTCCCAGACGTTGCAACTGCACTTCGAGGATCGCGGCTTGGAATTCGGTGATGCGATAGTTGAAGCCAATCAAGCGGTGGCGGAACTGGTCGGTGACGCTGGCGCGTCCGCAGTTCACATAGGACTGTGCGCGCTCGTGGAATTCGAGATTGTTCGTAATAACCGCGCCGCCCTCTCCGGAAGTGATCAGTTTGCTGGACTGAAAACTGAAGCAGCCAAAATCACCGGAAGCGCCCGCACCTTTATCCCGCCACCTCCCCCCGTGAGCATGGGCACAGTCTTCGATGACCGCCAGATCGCGCGAGCGAGCAATGCGCAGGATCTCGTCCAGATCCGCGAAGTTCATCGCCAGGTGCACGGGAAGAATGGCGCGAGTCTTGGGAGTCAAAGCCTGCTCAATAAGCTGCGCGTCCAAACAATAGGTGTCTGGATCGACGTCCACAAACACCGGGACGGCATTCAGCAACAGAATTGGGCCGACCGTGCCCTCCCAGGTGTAAGCAGGGACAATGACTTCGTCGCCTGGTTTGATACCGATCGCTTTCAGGGCGACTTCGATGGCGACCGTCCCGTTGGTCAGTGCGATGCCGTACTGTGCGCCCTGAGCTTTGGCGAATTTCGCGGCAAACGCGTTGGCATGAGTGTTGGGAAAGGGGTAGCCGCCCCAGTTGCGAGAGCGCAAAACTTGCAGCAGCGCTCGTTCTTCTTGCTTGGAGTAAACCGGCCAAGCCGGAAAAGGTTTGGAGCGAACGGGCTTGCCGCCGGCGATTGCGAGTTTTGCCATCTTAAAAATTCCTCTTACCGTCTATGGCTTCTCGCCAACTGATTCGAACGATATTGGAATAGGCCGATTCTCCAGCGTCGTTGAAGGCGCGAACGCGATACCCGACGGATTTTCCGCGCGGGGCGCTGGAATCCGCGTATTCGGTTGTTGCCGCGGGGAGCCGGGCGAGTCTCTCCCAATTCCCGCGGTGGCCCGAACCAGAGTTTTCGACGATCTGCCGCTCGACAATGACGCCTTTACTTTCCTCGTGGACCGCCCAGGTAAGTTTGAGAGAGCTCTCGGTGGGAACGACGTTCAGAGAACTGGGAGCTTCGGGCAGAACGGGCCAGTCAAAATAATTCTCGTCGGCAATGGCCATCACGCTATCGCCGAGGGGCAGCGCCTCGAGGGTATCGGTTGTGCCTTTCTTCCAAGTCACTCGCTTGATTTCTCCGCAGACGACATCGATTAAAACAGGATGCTCGATCCCCGTGTTTTTGAGCGTGAGATTCGAAGAGAGCGCAGGAAAAACGTTGCCCGGAGAGCTCTGGCCTGCAAGCCAGTACGCCACGATGGCTTTCCCGGAGGCGGAGCGAAAACCGTATGCCAGAAACGGATAATCGCCACGAAATTGCGCCGGCACCTCAGACCCAGCAATCTCGATCGATGGATCGAATTTTGTCTCAGAGAAAAGAGCATTGGTGTTTTGGAGTGCGCCGAAGACGGCGCGCGGAGTGAAATCGGTTTCCTGATACGTCAATCCGTGGATAACGCCGAAGTCGTCGTATTCGTTGCCGTCGGTTCCCGCAGTGAGGAGCCAAACGAAAGTTTTGACACCTGCAGCCAGATTGTAGAGGAGGCCTCGAGGAACATATTTCGCTTGGACAGATTCGTCGGAGCCTTGCCAGGATGGGATGGAATTAAACTCGTCATCAAAAAAGGGGATTTCGGCACGAATCCCCGAGTAGCCCCTGACGAACTGGCGCAGAGTCTTTGGAGATTCCTTCCCGTACGCACCGGAGTCCATCGTTTCGGGATGCAGATTCCGGCCATAGCCGGGATAGGTGTGATAGGCATAGACGTCGATGCCGGAAGCGCACTGACAACTGTCCAGCGCGCGCTGAGTGAAGTCCCTGGTGGGATCCGCTTGGGCTCCGTAAATGACTTTCGCTTCTTGATCGGCCTCATGAACGGTTTGTACAAAAGATTTCAGCAGCCGGCCATATTCTTCGGGATCTGGAACGGGATTCCAGTAATCGATGTCCTGCTCATTCCACAGAGCCCAGTAGGAAACGCGCCCGCGAAAATGCTCTACCATCCATCGCGCGTAGCGGCTGAAAGCGGCGATTTGCTCCGGCGTTTTTGGCGGCCAAAAGATTGAGTAAAGGCTGCGGTCGGGGTTGTGAAAAGAACCCGGCGCGGGAACACTCGCGTCTGGAAGTTTTCCGCAGGGCGAAGTATACATGGCGTTTCCGTATAACAGCTGGACCTGGATGAGCACACCGTTATCGACAAGCGAATCTACATAATCTTCTAGCTGCTCTGGAACAGAGAAGACGCCGCGCTTTTGCTCGACCCAATCCCAGCTGGTCCTGTCCGAGCTGTTCTCATATTGGCCGATGCGGATCCATTTGAAACCCGCATCAAACATGCGCGTCCACCAGCGCCGATTCCAGGGCAGGTATGGGTCACGCGGAAGGTCAGAGTTGATTCCGAAGCCATCTCGGATTTGCGAAGATCGCTTGGGAGGAACGTGGGACGGCAGGGCTTTGATTTCCTCATTACCGGAAACCGCAGAAGCCGTTAGGAGAATGGTGAATACGAGGAACACGCAAGCACGACCGGCATGCCGCTGCTTGCGGCTGCGCCCCGACCTGAGAATGCTCTTGCTGAGAGCGCTAAATCGAGTGCTCATGAAAGTCTCGAGTGACACGGAAAAATCACGCGTATCCTAACACGACTCTTGCGCGCTACGAGTCACTGGCGGCGTTTCGTGTGGAAGTGCGGGAGAACTTTTTCACCGAAGAAGCGAGCTTGCTGAAGACGGTCATCGCCCCACAGTTCCAGCATCATCTGCGTGCAGCCTGCGGCGTAGTATTCCTCCAGTTTCTCGATGCATTGCCTGGGTGAGCCGGCAATGGGACAAACCTTATCGAGCGTCGCATCGGAAACCGCGCGCGCGGCCGCCTTACGCCCGCCTTTTGGACGACCGTGCTGACCTGCGTTCTCGCGGGTTCCTGCAGCTCCGAGGTCGCTTCTACCCGGACTTTTTGTTCCATGCTCCCAGGAGTCAGCGTAAAGTTCAGTTTCGCGGCTTGTCCCACTTGTAGGGTGATTGTTTTAGTCTGCTTCCCAAAACCGCTATAAACTGTGGAGACCGAATATTCGCCCGCGGGAAGCGCGGGATCGTATATTCGCCGGCGTCGGACGCCTGCACCGACCGCAAGAATCCCGTGGCGGTGTTGGTCGCCGTGACGGTAGCTTTGGCGATGCTTGCCCCTGAGGAATCAACTACCTTTCCGGACAACGTCGCGTTCACCGCTTGGCCGTACGAGCTTGAAAGAGGAAGGAATGCGAGCCCAAGAATCGCGAGACCAAACAAGAGCTGCAGACAGACAAACGTTTTCTTGCTCACTCCACACCCCCGCCAACCTAAGAAGAAAGGAAGAACTGCGCTGCAGCCTCGTGCGGTCCACCTAACGTGTCAAGGGAGTGCTAACTTGCAAACTTAGCTTCAAAAAATCGTCCGTACTCACTACTATTGCCTGACCAAAGCAGTGCCGTGGAGCAAACGAGCGGGAATCTTTGCGACCTGCAAGCTATCAAGAATTCAGTTTTTTACTGGAACCTCGCAACTTAGGACTTAAAACTCCTTGAGCAGAAAAATTGCAATTGTCGGTGGGACAGGACCGGAGGGTTCCGGACTCGCTGCGCGCTGGGCTGCCGCCGGTGAGCACATCGTTATTGGCTCCCGCGATGCCAACCGCGCCGCAGAAACCGCCAAGCTCCTGCGCGCCCGCCTTGGCAGAAACGTCGAGATCGAAGGTACGGAAAACGCCACGGCGGTCGCTCAATGCGAAGTCGTGGTGCTGACCGTTCCCTTCTCCGGCCACGCTGCGCTGTTGAAGCAACTCAAACCGCACTGGAAACCAGGCCAAATTCTCATGGACACGACCGTGCCGCTTGCTGCTTCCGTCGGTGGGTCACCTTCCCAAATGCTGAGCGTGTGGGAAGGCTCTGCCGCCCAGCAAACGCGCCAACTTGTCCCTTCCTCGGTAGCCGTTGCTGCCGCGTTTCACAATGTAAGTGCCGCAGCACTTGCGCAGAGCGGGCCTGTCGATTGCGACATTCTCGTTTGCAGCGATGACGATGAAGCCAAGCGTGTCACAAGCGAATTGGCTGAGAAAATTTCCGGAGCCCGCGCGCTGAACGGCGGAAAACTTGAAAACGCCCGCATCGTCGAATCCCTCACGGCTCTTTTGATCGGCCTCAACATCCGCTACAAAGTCAACACCGCCGGCATTCGTTTCACCGGCTTGCCCTGATTCGCGAAGGGCTTACCCTGAGCCTCGAAGGGCCTGCCGCTGTAGCTCAGGCCTCAGCCCTGAGAGTTTTTGCCGTTAGCAAATCCGTCAGGGCCAGCTAGCGCATTCATCTTCTCGCGCACGCGCGGCGAAAGAAATCCCTCTCGCCCCACAAATTCCGGATACACCGCCAATCTTTCCCGCAGCACAAAACCTTTCGCTTCGGTTTCCCGCCGCAGCCGCGAAATCTGCGGCCACGCCGCCTCGGGGTTGATGAAATCCTTCGTCACCGGCGAAATCCCGCCCCAATCGTTGATTCCGGCATCGAGAAGCCGCGGAAAATCGTGATAACTCAAATTCGGCGGCGCTTGCACATTCATTTCCGGCCCCAGAATCAGCCGCGCCACCGCAATCGTCTTCAAAAACTCTTCGAGAGAAGGCTCGGCGTGCTGCGCCATGGGAATGTCCGGTTTGGCCCGAAAATTTTGAACGATCACTTCCTGGATGTGCCCGTATTTTTCGTGCATCGTGCGGATCGCCAGCAGCGAATCGACGCGCTCTTCCAGCGTTTCCCCGATGCCAATCAGAATGCCCGTAGTAAATGCAATCGCGCGCTTCCCCGCCTCTTCCATCGTACGCAACCGCAACGAAGGAACCTTATCCGGCGCATTCGCATGCGGCAAGCCATCGCGCATCAGCCGCAAACTGACATTTTCCAGCATCAACCCCACGCTCGCGTTCGATTCCTTCAGTTTGTCGAGCACGGCGCCGTCCATCACTCCCGGATTCGCATGCGGCAGCAGCCCCGTGCGTTCCAGCACCAACTCGCACATTGCCGCCAAATAATCGAGCGTTCGCGCGTAACCTTGCCGCCGCAAAAATTCCCGGGCCTCTGGAAAAATCCGCTCCGGCTGATCCCCTAAACTAAACAGCGCCTCTTTGCAACCCGCGCGTTGCCCTTCTTCGGCCAGCGCCAGCACCTCCTCCGGCGTCATGAAGTGCGCGCCCGGCTGGCCTGGATCCTTTCGGAATGTGCAGTACGAACAATAGTCGCGGCACAGTGTTGTCAGCGGAATGAACACCTTCTTCGAGTAGCTGATTGTTTCCCCTTTTCCCTGCTCGCGTACCTCCCTCGCCGCTTGCAGCAATTCGTCCAATAAAGCGTTTGTCGCTAACGCCAGTGCCTCTTGCCTTTTCAGGCCCTGGCCTTCTATTCTTTCTTGCAATCCTGTGGCGGCCATTTTTGTGGCCCACTCTAACGCCGTCTCCGCCTTCCTGCTTGCAATCCCTTGCCTCATCATCTCCACTCTTCCACCTGTAAACCAGGCACACGCTGGAATTCCTTGCGATTACTCGTTACCAGAACAGCCCCCAAGCTAACCGCTTGCGCGGCAATGAGGGTATCGAGTGCCCCGATGGGCTGCCCGGCCTGAACGAGGTGAGCGCGTACCTTTCCATACGCGGCCACCACCCTATGATCCAACGGAAAAACGTCAAACGGTACAAGGATCATCCTAAGCAGGTGCTCCTCCCGTGCCCGCAAAAGGGGATGGTGTACCGCCCGTATCTCGATGCCATACTGCAACTCGCAGACGGTCACAATCGAAAGCCCGATCGTACTCTTGCTGTGAGCCACCAGTTTCCGTCGAATCCCAGGTGCGTTCGTACGCAGCAGGTCTAGGCACACCGTCGTGTCCAGTAGGTACACGCGACTTATTCCTTTTCCTCACGAAAAGATTCTTCCAGCCCGCGCCTCTTGTGCTGCCGCTGATCCCGTGCCAACTTAAAATTGTGGGGCAATTCATCAAGTGCTGCAAAGAGTCCTTTCCAGCGATCCGCCGTCTTGGGAATCAGCAGGATGCCGTCGCCGAGGCGCTTGACATAAACGCTTTCGCCCGGCACTCGGTACTCTTTCGGGAGTCGTACCGCCTGGCTTCTTCCCGTCATGAATACCTTGGCCTCCGCTGTCCTGCGAACCTCTGGCGGCACCGCCTTTTTGCTTGTTGTGCCTGCCATTTCCCCTCCCTTGCGGCGTATTTCAAAATACCTATGATATCTATCAAATGATATCTATCGCCCTCTTAAACGTCAAACGTGTTTGGCTCCCCAGAAGACCGATCGACACTCCGCTGGCGGTGATCATCGGCGTCATCCCCGGCTATCTCTTCCCCAAGCAACTTGCTCCCACCGGCCATACCCCGCCGGGCGGCTGCTGTCTCCTTTGGCCTGCTCGCGAGCGGCGCCCTCGACACCTTTCGCGGTGTGGGGCGCAAAATCGCCCCCTGACGCTCCGTAAATTACCCGAAGACGAATTGCAGGCTCCATCTCCTTGTCGGCGAGGCTTGCCGATAGTAATCAATGGTCAGTCACGGAAACGCAGTTACTGAAACGCCAGCAACGAGGATTCTTCCTAACATTGAGACGAACCCAGCTGCCAACGCGCTTCTAAAAGCTAAACCTCTGGGCGACGAGAGGACCATGTCAAATGGCCGGTTGGAAAGGCGGATCGCAAAGACGGTGAAGCTCGAAGTGTGTCCCCTGGATGGCTCAGCTTCTAAAGAAACGACCTTGACCGAGAACGTGAGTGGCCAAGGCGTGCGCGTCGTTCTGCATCAGAAGCTGCAGCCCAGGCAGGAGGCCGTGCTCATCTCTCCCACCGAGGGCGTGCGCTCGACGGCCAAGGTCGTTTACTGCCGCCGGCTTGCCGACAACCGGTTTGCTGTGGGGTTGGAACTATCCAAAAGAGTAGAGGCCTGGGCCAAATCTTATTGACTGGCAGCACCACGGGCTTTAGCCATCGACAGGTAGGCGAATAAGCGGCCCTAGCTAAGAGGGTCTCCAGCTCCCATTTTTCTGCCCACCGTGGACTCTTCGTTTGTGAGCGTTGCTCCGCACTTGGGGCATTTCCACAGCCGGAAGTTTCTTCTTTCCGGTTGCACCTCAGCAAGGTACATCGGCTGCCCATCGGTGGGACAACTCACACGCGGCAGGATTTCTTGCTTGAGCGTGACTGGGTCTGTGGTGTCTAGGAAGTAGCCTCGCGTGTTTTCGTAGTGAACCAGGCACCCCGGCTTCTGGCAGGCATAGACCACCGGCTCCGTGGTTTTGGCAAGCATTTCCCCGTGATGCTGGAAGCAGAGAAAGTGCAAATCTCCCAGACTGCTTGAACCCATGTCCCTCCTCGCTCCTCCTGCGCCGTGGCAGGCACACGCGAGCCCTTGCAAGAACCAAAAAGCAATTTTGCTGCCCAAACCCTCCTTGCCTACTTATCTTCCTGATTGCAGAGCGGTTACGGCTCGCCGCGGGAGTGCCTGCAAGTGCCCCGGCTTTATCCATCGTGTCCACGCAGGGGGTAAGACACGGAAAATGTTTTCTCTCCCCAACGCCTTCACCCGCCGTCGTTATTCCTTTCCTTTCTGCGCGCCTAGTTCACTTCCGCAATCCACCGGAGAGGCACTAAGGCGGCTTTGCCATAGTGCTCTCCTTCCAAGACGCGTACGAGGCAGCAGCACGTCGCTTCCCGAACTTCTAGGATTCGGATTGGCGTTCCCTTGACTACCAGAAACAACCTTTGCGCGGCAATCAGCAGAGACAAGCCCACATCGTCATTGGCGCCTTCCAGTTTTTCTCTTTCGGCGGCGGATTCTTCATCCGCGGAAACCAATGCGAACGCAGATCTTCCATCCGTGGAGAGCTTTGCGAGGCGTCCAACCCAGGAGTGCGCAGCCTTACCCTCCGCCGCCAACCCGCCCTTTCGCGGGAGAAGAGATGGAGCAACTGCCGCCGGTTTAGAATTTCCCTCCACTTTACCGATGAACCGGTACCCGCGCTTTGGCAGTGTTTCGATGAACCGCGGGTTCTTCTTGTTATCCGACAGCGCCTGCCGCAACTTCTTAATCGCGGTGTTTAGACTGTGATCGAAATCCACGAACGTGTCCGCAGGCCAAAGCCGTTTCTGAAGGTCTTCTCGCGTCACGACCTCGCCCGGGCATTCCAGTAGCATCGCCAGCACTTGAAACGGTTGGGCTTGCAGCTTGATCTTGCGGCCCGCTTTGTACAGTTCCCCTGCGCGCAGATGCACTTCGTAAGCATGGAAGCGCACGACATCGGCGGATTGCCAGGCAAGCCCCATACAAACCTCTCTGCCCGCGACGAATATACCACTGCTGTCGCTCTCTGCGCGCTTCTAACGGAATAGAGTGTCTGCCGATCTAAAATCCGTTTCCCCGTCGCGATTTCCGCGTTCACTTAAAGTTGGTCTGCAGTTCACCCACAGTGCATTGCTCCGCGCCAGAGAGTGCGCGAGAGTCGCGCACATTACAGCGCGCGGTCAGGGAAAGGGGCTTCACGCTGGGTAACCTGGCCGCCGTTGAAACCGGAAGACAGGAGGATTCCATGAAAAACACACTGTGGAAAGTAACCGGCCTTTTGGGGCTGGCCTTCTTGGCAGCGACGCAGGCGCGAGCGCAAGAGCCCCTGCTTGTGAGCATTCCTTTTTCCTTCACGGCAGGGAAGGTGACGCTCCCAGCAGGCGAATACCGGGTCCAGAAACCGTCCGATCGCTCTCTCGCCTTGCTGATTCAACGGACCGATGGGAGCCCAGCCATGTTTGTGACCCCTATCGCGGTATCGGCGAATCGGCCGCAACCCCAGTCCAAGTTGGTATTCCATCGCTACGGCAACCGCTATTTCCTCTCCCAGATTTGGGTAGCCGGCTATTCTCGAGGAAAGCAGCTGCCAAAATCGCCGGAGGAGAAGGAGCAAGCTCTGGCCGCGCACAACCAGCTGCCCGCGCAGGTCACAATCGTTGCCCGCCTCACCCCACCCCAGCCTTAGTGCCCTTCCGAGTCTGAGGCGGCAACGCGGGAATCCGGAGCGCTCCTCCGGATTCCCGTTTGTTTTGTCCCGTGAATGCCCCTAGGCGCGTTGGGGACCTACTGAATCTCGCAACATATTGCCGTCATGCCCTTTGAAGTGCGGCAGCCTCGTTTATCCTGAGGTAGGAAGGGCTGCCGCTTTTCCGCCTGCTCACACCACTCCGTACTTTGCGATCCTCAGTAAGTGCCGCACGCAGGCGACGTTGCCTAGGCCCAGAGGCGGATCCGCCCGAACGACTCTGTGTGGCAACTCCGATTTTCGTCAGGGCACGGCTTTTTGCCCTGGGGCAGGAAGGGTCAGCCGTGCCGTTAGTAGCAATCAACCCGGGTCGTGTGGCCGTGGCTTCAGCGCTGGGCGCAGGGCGCCGCTGAGGGCACCATTTTCGAGGTGCGACACAGACTCTAGCTTATCAGCTAGCGGCCAGAAGCCAGCCGCGAAGCGATCTCAACGACTCCCCACACGGCAAGGCCTAAGAGCCCCGATGTGACAATTGCAACGGCGACTTTCTTGCTCTTGCTGAAGGAAGATTCTTCTGCCTGAAAAAGGGTATTCACGTCTGCTCCTCATCGGGCTCGCCCTAAGGGGAGCCCGGCACTGTGACCTTCTCCTAGCTTGCAGGCAATCTCCATCCCTTTCGATGAGTTAGCGCAACCATCTTGTAAGCTTCCTGTAAAACCAGTTGCTCTAAATCAAGTAGCGCCGACCACTGTTCAACTTATCTGTCCTGAGCGGCCGTCGATACGTCCACAAGGTTCCTGGCTGGCGACATAAGGACTTCCTGCACCTTGCGCATGAGAGCTGCCGGCGCGTAGGGCTTCTGTAGAAAAGCGATATTCGGATCCGAGATCCCCTCTTGCGTCACGGCGTCCGCCGTATAACCCGACACATAGAGAATCTTCATCTCGGGACGCCCGGGCCTGAGCCGCTTGGCCAATTCTGGGCCGCTCATACCGGGCATGATTACATCAGTGAGCAGCAAGTCAATTCGTCCGGGATATTCTTTACAGATTTTCAGGGCTTCATCGGGTCTTTGCGCAGGAAGCACTGCGTAGCCCGACTCCTTTAGGACCTCAAACGTGAATTCCCGAACCATCGCTTCATCTTCGACCAAGAGGATCGTCTCGCTGCCTCTCTGGTCGGGTTGGTCCACTTGGGTATCTCGGCCGGGTTTCGTCACAGGATCGACTCGTGGAAAGTAGATCTTAAAGCAGGTGCCCCTTCCGAGTTCGCTGTAAACGGAGATGTGCCCCCGGCTCTGGCTCACAATGCCGTGCACGGCCGCTAGGCCAAGCCCCGTCCCTTTTCCGATGCCCTTGGTGGTGAAGAAGGGCTCAAAAATATGCTTCTGGGTTTCTGCATCCATGCCAAGCCCCGTATCGCTCACGCTAAGCAGGACGTACTGTCCGGCCGGAATGGGATAGTGGGCTCGAGCGTAACTCTCGTCGAGGCCGACGTTTTCCGTGCGCAGGGTCAATTTGCCTCCCTGGGGCATGGCGTCGCGGGCATTTACAGCCAAGTTCAGAATGGCGCGGTCGATTTCTCCTGGGTCGGCTTTCACGCGTCCCAGTCCTTGGCCCGGAACGATCTTCAGCTCAACATCCTCGCCGATCATACGGCGCAGCATGCTCGCTACGCTGGCAAGGGTGATGTTCAAGTCCAGCACCTGCGGTTGTAGCACCTGCTTGCGGCTAAAAGCCAAAAGCTGCCGCGTTAGGCTAGCCGCTCGATCCGCCGCTTTTAGCACGTCGCAGATATGCCGATACTTTGCATCAGCAGGATCCAGATGTCCTAAGACGAGTTCCCCACAACCCGAAATAACCGTCAGCAGGTTGTTAAAGTCGTGGGCTACTCCGCCGGCCAAACGCCCCACGGCCTCCATCTTCTGCGCTTGGCGAAGCTGCTCTTCCAGTTTTCGCCGCCGCGTGATGTCTCGGCCGATGCCTTCGATTGCGACGGGATGCCCCTTTCTTAAGATGGGCCGTGTCCCCAGTTCTACGCGCAACCGGACCTTACCTCTGCCCACGATTTCTACTTCATGCGTTTCTTGCCCCTCTTGACTCGCTACCTGAAGCATCTGGCTCGTCAAAGGCGCATATTCGGGCGCCAGGATTTCGGGGAGGCTCAGCTGCAGCTCTTCGTCAGGCCCAATGCCAATCATTCTCCGGCCAGCCTTGTTTAGAGCGTGCAAGCGTCCCTGCTGGTCGCAGGTAAAAACCATGTCGCTGGCGTTCTCGAATAGTTCCTCATACCGCTCCCTGGCCTGAGTCTCGCGCTCCAGCCCTTGCCGGATGGCTTCCGTTTTTTCTCTAACCTGTAGCTTGAGCGCTCGCGTCCAGATCATGAAAGCAAAGACCAGCCCGGCGAGAATAGCGAGCAATGTGCTCAGGTGCCCGATCGTCCACCACGAAGGCAGTTCGAGCACGTCAAGGTCATCCAGGGAGCGCATAAGAATTCGAAAGTCCCGAGGAGTATGATTTTCATCCGCTCCGACCACACAAATCCCCCTCAATTTGAAGAGGCTTCCCGGCGCCAGAGTCTCCAAATGATTCCTCGGCTGCGCATCCTCCAATTCCACCTGAAAGACCGTATCTCCGTCTTGCATGTTCAGCGTGTGCCGCCCGCGACCGAGTGCTCCTTCCAACAGTCGTGCCTCGATGCTCACTAGGTCGCCGTCATGGCTGCCGCCGAGCGCCTGGGTGGCCGTGACTGGATTAGGCTGAGGCACAGGCCCTTCTCCGGTGCGCCGAAAAACGGCATCCTGCAGCATCGCTGAATACTCACCTACAGCCGGAAAGCCCACAATCTCCACCAGGTCTCCAGCTCCTACCGGAGTCGCTACCGCCGTGTGAACGTAGAGGCCATAGTTCCCGTCCCGGATAAAAAGGGACCTCCCGGGTTGCTGAAGCGTAACCGTTCCCTGCACTCGGACGAGGTGCCCGGATGCCCCAAGCGGATTAAACCGCAGCAGGCTCGCGATAGGCCGTAACGGCACCAAAAACGGATCCCGGAGTGCTTGTTCGACGATGTGGACTTGGCTGAGGCTCGCGGTATACAGGATGACACCAGTCATCTGGTTCTTCTGATTGAAAATCGTGCCACACACACCTCTCACACGGACTTCGGCATCTACGAGGAACGTTGGCATGGCTCCTAGAAAGTTGGGAATCTTGATTCTCACCCTTTCCGCATCCACGGCCACATCAAGAAGCAGGGCATCCTCTTGTTTGTGCGCTGCGTGCACGATGCCCTCAACTTCCACCCATTGGCTGTCTTCCTTCGTCGAAGCCATTCGGTTGAAGGTGACGTGTTTCGCCTCCGGCAAGGGCGCCTCGCCCAGGACACGAATGTGGGGTTTGCTAATCTGCGGCGCGAAATCCGGTGCTTCGCTGAACCCTTCCAACTCTACGAGCTGACCAGGATGAACCTTTGGCTTTGCGCTGCCCAAGTCTACCCAAATGCCCGCCGTCGAATCTTGGATAAACAGGTCGGTTTCGGCCGGATTCTTTTCGAGGTCGTAGTAGGTAACGACAGCACGAACGCGCACGGGGTAGCCGCGATTCGCCTCTTCTGGGCTGAGGTTACGAATCTGCTCCACTTGGGTGAGGAGAGGAGGATCCGACCTTTGTGCGCGAGCCTGACCGGCTCTTAACGACGCTGTGCACAACAAACAAAATAGAACCAGGGGTAGGGGAAGAAGTCGCAGCCCGTGGCTTGCCACTGGTCGCGCCCGAAACTCTTCTCGACAAGTTCCCTCGGCAAGTTCTTTGCACAGAAAGGGACCATCGTCGACGACAATGCCTGAAGTGAGGGCGCTTGGGGGCATACACGCCACTGCTGCTAGTTACCTCGAATGGTGTGACCCGACATTCGTGCTCTTTCGAATTACGCTAACTGTGTTCGCCACGCCCCACAAGAGAACGCAAGTGCCACTGCGCCGGTACTCTCGTTCCACGGAGATTGCGCTGGCCGACGATTATACGGACTGCCCAATTTCCAAGTCCTTTGTTTCCACCACAATGCAAGCCCACCCGGGGTGCCGGGGGGGGCTGTGTACAGAACCTTGCAATAAGCGCGCAATCTTCCGCTCGCCGCCATCTTCGGGGCTCTCGGCTATCAACTTCCTCCATTTCCTTTCCTCTCGCAGACCCCTTCGCCTAGGAGTAAGCTGCACTCTCTGGAGAGGTCCCAGCCGGGAGGCAGCTCTTGAACACAAACTGGAAGACCATCGGTGGGATAGGTGCGGTCGGCGCATTAGTCTTGGCGTGCGCTACGGGTGTGGGCTTTACGTCCCGTAGCGCTGCGGAGGTTGGGACTCGGCCGCTTCAGGCGAAGCCCAATGGCGCCCGGCCGGACAAGGCGTTTCCTCCGGAACTGACGGTTGGAGACCTGCATGCCACCATCAAGGAGTGGGATGTCCCGACCAGGGGCGCGCATCCGCATGATCCTGCCGTAGGCCTGGACGGTGCTCTTTGGTTCACCGAGCAGATGCAGAACAAAATTGGCCGTCTCGAGCCTTCCAGCGGCGCGTTCAAGGAATTTCCCCTCAAGGTAGACAATTCCGGCCCTCACGGGCTGATCGCCGACTTCGAAGGCAACATCTGGTTCACGGGCAACTTCAAGGGCTACATCGGCAAGCTCGATGTGAACACTGGCGAAGTCAGGGAATACAAAATGCCCGACAAGAAGGCCGAGGACCCGCACTCGCTGGTCTTTGACTCCGATGGCGTCCTGTGGTTCGTGCAAGTGGGCAATTTTGTCGGGCGGCTGGATCCCCGCAGCAGCAAAATCGATTTACAAAATGTTCCTACCCCGAACGCGCATCCATATGGGGTGCAAGTCAACAGCCAGGGCGTGCCCTTTTTCTGCGAATTCTTCACCAACAAGCTGGCGAGCATCGATCCCAAGACGATGGCCATCCACGAGTACGTGCTGCCCGAAGGCGCGCGGCCGCGCAGGCTTGCCATTGATGATCATGACCTCGTCTACTTCACCGACTTTGAAGGCGGCAACCTTGGCCGCCTTAATCCAAAAACCGGCGAGCTGAAAATGTGGCCCTCGCCGGGAGGCGCGAAGTCACAGCCTTACGGGATCACCATTACGCCGGATGGGATGGTTTGGTATAGCGAGGCGGGCGTGAAGCCTAACACCATGGTGCGATTTGACCCCAAAACGCAGGCGATGGCGCGCACCGACATTCCCTCCGGCGGCGGAGCGGTGCGCAATATGGCTGCAACCGCGGACGGACGGGTGTATATTGCCTGCAGCGGAGTGAACAACAAAGTGGGTGTGGTGATACCTGCCCGCTGACCTTCCTGGCAGCACCTCACTTGCCGAGGAGGAAACGATGTCTGGACCGGCCGCACAGCCTCAACAAGAAATCTGTCAGGGAATTTCGCGTGTGGAGGAACCCTGCGACAAGAGCGCCCAGCAGTATTGCGAGCGTTGCGGGCAGTGGTTCTGCCGCACGCATTATCCCGATCCGGAGTGGCACGCCTGCGCCCCCGAGCAGGGGCACGTCTGAATTTCACGCAGCCCTCAGGCGTGCCGGGACGCCCTTTTGTTTACCCCGACTTGGTCGGGGCGGCCGTCCGGTGCCCGCATTGTGCATAGGCAAATTGAACAAACGCATTGGGTGTCCATTCTTGACGCAAGCAGCGGCTTTCGTTAGCGTCAAAAGGCGCGGGGGCAAACTCTGTTCCCAAGCCCCCATTGCGCAACTTCAGTAACGAGAGAGTTCCTTGGCCAACCCGATCATTACGCTCACGACGGACTACGGCACGAACGATCATCTGGTCGGCACGTTGAAGGGCGTGATCCTCAAGGTCAATCCCGATGTGACCATCGTGGACATCACGCACAACGTCACGCCGTTTGATCTGCTCGACGGCGTATTCGTATTTTCCGCCGAAGACCGTCCACGTGGTGGTTGTAGACCCCGGCGTGGGCACGGAGCGCCGGCCAATCCTGGTGAGCGCAGGCAATCAATATTTTGTCGCGCCGGATAACGGCGTGCTGTCAGTGATCTACGAACGCGAGCCGGAAAATCTCCTGGTGCGGCACGCCAACGCGGAGCACTATTACTTTCAGCCGGTCAGCAAAACGTTTCACGGGCGCGACATTTTCGCGCCGGTGGCGGCCTGGCTTACAAAGAATTGGCAGCCGTCCAGCATGGGCGAGGAAATTCAAGACTACAAACGGTTTGCTCTTCCCCGCCCCAAGGAGGCCGAGGGCGCGCTCAAAGGCGTCGTCCTGCGAACCGATTCGTTCGGCAACCTGGTCACGAATTTCCGGCAGGAGGATTTGCCAGAAGGCGCTCTCAACGGCGGCGCGATCAATTTGCAGATCGGAAACCAGGCCGTAACCCGCTTCGTCGAAACGTTTGCGCAAGGCAATGGCGCCGAGCCGTTTGCGTATCTGGGATCGAGCGGGTTTGTCGAAATTGGTGTAAACAAAGGCAACGCCGCCCGGACCCTTGGCTTGAATCGCGGGATGGCGGTAGTGCTGACGAAATAGTCCTTCCACCATCCTTCGGACCAGCCCGCTGCCGAAACCGCGTATTTTGATTGCTCGGAAAAAAGCCGCCAAGGAGCGCGGACTTAACTAGAGGTGGCAGCAAGGAGAGACAGCCACTCGTCCCAATCATTCAGCACGATATTGTAATCAGCGCGCGGCAACTGACGATTGGCGGTGGGAATCAGGGCCACGATTTTCACGCTTGGATAATTGCTTTTCAGCCAGTCGACCATCTCTTTTCTCGTTGGTTCGGGCGCCGTGTGGCCGACGACAAATACGTCGACCTTGTCAATCGCGGCCAGAGCGCGCTTTGCCGATTCGTTGTCGGGGACCGATACGACGTGATGGCCGCATCGACGAAACAACTCGGCTCTTGCGTTCAGGTCTTTTTCGTCGTATCCGATCTGAAACACGATCTGTTTCCCTGGTGGTTTAATCCAAATTTTTTCGCCGGTGAGGTTGGTAATGACATATTCCCCCGGCGAGGATGCCAAGAGCGCTTTCGCGCGCACCTTCGCTCGATCTAGATCAGCTGCAGCTTCCGCCCAGCGGAGGCTGCCGTCGCTCTGCACCTTAAAGATGTGGAATGGCGGGAGCATGCCTCACTCGTACTCGGTGTTTGTGATTCAATCATAGTGTGGATGCTATTGTCGAGAAAAGATTCGAGAGGTAATCTTTTTGGATCTTCACCTGATAGGTTATGTCTTCTTGTTACTTCATTTAAAGCTATTACTTGTCCCCTGCACCGCACGCGGCGGCGAGCTTTGCACGTGTCGGCAGAGGAGGTGGGCGAGTTCGATTTGGGCGCGGGTGCAGGGGTCGAGCCAGTCGCGCCAACTGTCGCCGAGCGGTTGAAGGAAAGCACGGCGATCATCGCGCAGAGGCGGGAAAGCCGACCATGCGCGGCGCGTCGAACAGGTGGCCGCGCGCGTCCTTGGCGCCCTGGAAACCGGTGAAGGGGCGAACGACGTGTCGCGCTCCCATACACGACCTCATCCTGGCTTAATGAAAAAAAAGGACCGGCTTTTGTGAGTGCCGGTCCCGGAATCATGCAGCTTGGTCTTTGTTGTTGGTTAAGCCTTACCACCGGCAGCGGCAGCGGCCTGCTCTAGCAGCGGCGTAGCTTTGCCAACCTCAGCGACACCAAAAATAATGAGTGGTGCGTTTGAGCTTGGCTCGGCTCCACAGTACAGGTAATTGATGTTGATGGCGGCGTCGCCCAATTTTTCTGCGGCCCGCGCCAGTTCTCCCGGTCGGTTTGCTAGTTTTACCTTAACAACGTCGGTTTCCGTGTAGGTCACTCGCTCGCTGTCGAGCACGCTCCGTGCCTTGGTTGGATCGTCGAACACGAGCCGCGTCAGGCTTTTCCCGCTGGAAGGAAACGACTGCGCGGCAACGATGTTCACGTTGCGCTCGGCCAGTGCTCGGCAGAGTTTGCCAAGCATCCCTGGCCTATCGTCCATCGTGAGGCTGAATTCTCTAGCTATAGGCATACTGAGGAACCTCCCTTTGATATTTCACATAGGGTGGAGGGCAGGATGCATCCTAGCGCTGGAGGGGCACATCATACTCCCCACCGTTGTCCGCTTCAAGGCCATCGTCGAGCAGGTGTCGAGCAGGTGTCGAGCAGGAGGTTCATTCCAGGTGGGCGATGACGAAATGCTTTGGCTTCTTCGAGAGCAGCGATGGCGGCTTCCCGGCTGAGGGGTGGAAAAGTCATCCTATTCGTTGCCGGGGCGGCCAAAGCAGAGCACATATCCACTGTTATCGGTGATCTCGAAGGCCCTGAGTCCATCGTGCGTATTGGCCAGTTCCTGATGCATGGGGACTCCCCTACCTAGGAACTCCGCGTAGAGCGAGTCGGGATCATCCGTGTAGATGTAAGCATCCCAGCGAGCCCATTCGTGGCGGGAATGATTCGGCTGTGGATGGACCTCGGGCGTGATGGCCTTGAACATGAGCATGACTCGGTCGCGTCCAAGGATGGCCCAGAAGTCGTCTGCGTTTCCCTCACCTCCGCCCTTATAACGAACGTCGAACCCCAGCTTGGACTGATAGAACCTAAGCGTAGCGCTCAAGTCGTCGACAACAAAGAAGGGAGTAACACTGTTCAGCATAGGTCGGTTGACAGTCTACCGTTAACAGTCGACAGTAGGAACCGGAAAGAGCGGGACTTGCTTGTCCATTTGAGGCCGCCCTCTGTCACATTTTACTCAGGCTTGTTAAGCGCGCGAAGCCATTTCGCGAAGGTTTGTTCGGAACGTTTCTTCTTTCTCATCAGCGCATTGTTTTCTTAGAGGACCTGCATTGCCGCAACGACAGGAATGGCTAGCGAAAAGCAGCCCCCAAAATATAACCCGCAAAGGGTGGGCCACCCAAGAGTTCTCTGCGGATCGATGGTCGGTGTTGGCGTTGAAGGGCTCGCCGCGACCGCTTCTTAGATCAAAGGGCTGGACGTCTTAGAACCGAACTGATTCTTAGGCAGCGGCTGGGACGGGTTGCTTCCGCCTGTGCCAGTAACCCAATGCCGCGAACAGAAGGACCGCAGGCACGCCGGTCAGTCCGCAAGCGATAAAGAAAATGCCGTAGGCGTGAATGAGGCCGTGCGTGGTGCTCAGGCTTTCAACTGCAGCGCCGGAAAACCCCTTCAAGATCTTTCCCAGCCAGGCATAGGTTGAACTCAAGAGCGCGTACTGCGTGGCCGTGTATCCCAGATTGGTGAGGCTCGACATGTACGCAACAAGCGCAACGCCTGCAAAGCTGAAACTGAAGTTGTCGCCTACCATGACGGCCGCGAAGAGAGGAATGCTCGTGCCCGCGAACGCCAGAGTGGCATACGAGGCCGTCGCAGCTGCCTGCATAATGCCCCCGATGATGAGGGCGCGCATGTAGCCGAGCTTCAGGGAGCAGAATCCGCCCGCCGCGATGCCTGCAAACGTAGCGATGAGTCCGACGGAGCCGCGCACCGCTCCGACCGTTTGCTTCGTAAGACCGATATCGTGGTAGTAGGGATTCGCCATCGGACCCATGAGGAAGTCCGGCAACCGGTAGAGGCTGATTGCCGCCAACATCACAAACGCGAGCCAGCCATGTGTGCGGAAGAAGGCGATGAACGGTCCCACAACGGCGTCGAGGAAACCGCGCGGCGTCCAAAGCGGCGCTTCGCGCTTTGCATCCATTACTGCATCCGCGCGCTCCGGCTCCTTCGCGAACCAGGTCGCGATCATTCCAATGGCGATACATGCGCCGTAGATACCGTAGGACATGCGCCAGCCCAGGTACGCCGCCACGATGAGGATAACGGTATCCGTAGCCAGAAGGGCCAGGCGGTAGCTGAACATCCAGGCAGACGCGAGGAGACCTTGTTCGTCTGCGTCGTCTGCCGATTCAATTCGCCAGGCATCGATGACAATGTCCTGTGTCGATGAGGCAAATGCTGCGACGAGCGCAAGAGCGCCAAGCCGGCCGAGCCCGGCTTTCATGCCAGTTCCGCCCATGGCGGCCAGCGCCAGCCCAACGACGATCTGCGAGAACATCATCCATCCTCGCCGATGTCCAAGCCGTTTAAACAACGGCAAGTCGACGCGATCCATCAAGGGCGCCCACAGAAACTTCAGCGAATAGGCAATGCCTACCCAGGAAAGAAACCCGATCGCCGTCAGGGAGGTGTGTTCATCGCGCAACCAGTAGCCGAATGTATTGCCGACCAGATAAAAAGGAAGGCCGGAAGAAAACCCGAGCAACAACATCACCAGGGTTTTGGGCCGCAAGTAATCGGCGAGCCGGTGCTTGTGGGGACTCACGCCTCCATTGTCTGCGGGGGCCTCACGGAACTCAACGCTCCTACCACCGAATGTTGTCCATGCTGACACTCTACCGAGTGCAGCAAGCACCCCCGCCCTCTGGTCAAAGGTCAGCGTGAAGGGACAGCCCGCCTTGGCGCCCAGAGCGGCAATCAGAGCTTCGGCAAACGCGCCGCGTCCTTCCTTGAGCGCAATCATGGCGGTAAAACTTCCTGCTCGTTTTCTAGGTGGCCTGGCCTTTGACGGTGATTGCGGAATCCTTAGGGCCTCCATTACATCGGTAAGAATGTAAGACCACAGCAGAGCCCTCGAGTCCAATGCCCCGCCGATAGAGCCAGTTTCCGCAAGAAGGGCTGATTTATGAATCGCCGCGGGAAGGCTTTGAGCCTTTGGCCAGTTGCAGCATGGCGTCAGCACTTGGCGAAGGCTGGGTGTCCGGTTTGCCATCTGTTTCGGTAGGACGAACGCGTTGAATTTTCACGCGAGCCACGCGCTTGCCATCCATTTCCACGACGGAAAAACGGAAATTGCCAAAGTCAAAACTCTCGCCGCCTTTGGGGATGAAGCCGAGTTGATCGAGGACAAAGCCGCCGACGGTGGCGTAAGCCGGATCTTCGGGCAAGGTGATGTTGTATTGCGCATCGAGGTCCCGGACGTTGAGCGCGGCGTCGAAGATCATCGCGCCATCGGCCAGAGGAAGCGGCTTCTCCACCACGTCGAATTCGTCGTGAATCTCGCCGACCATCTGTTCGATGATGTCTTCCATGGTCACGAGGCCAAGAATGCTGCCGAATTCGTCGACGACCATGGCCATGCCGACGCGGCGCGTGCGGAGTTCGAAGAGCAGTTCACTGGCGGGCTTGGTTTCGGGGACGATGAGCACTTCGCGCAGGACGCGGCGCAAATCAAAAGGGGGTGCGGGAACGTTTTCTTCGAGGCGGCGCTCGCGGTCGAGAAGAACCCACATCATGTCCTTAATATGCACGAAGCCGAGAATGTGATCGAGGGAGCCACGGTAAACGGGGATGCGGGAGCGCTGCGTGGTGGCAAAGATGCGCATTACGTCATCGAGACTGGCTTCGATGGGGAGCGCGTGCATGTCCGGACGAGGAATCATGATTTCGCGGACCTGGATTTGCGAAAGCTCAAGGGCGCTGAGGATGAATTTCTCCTCGCCTTGAGCGAGGAGACCGCGTTCACGCGCTTGCTGAATCTGGATTTGCAGTTCTTCGGTGGAGTGCGGGACGCCGTACACTGGCGGCACGGAGACGCCGAGCATTTTCACGACGGCGCCGGACATGCCGTCGAGCAAATTGATAGCCCAGCGAAAAGTATTGAGGAACCAGCGAAACGGGACGGCTACAAGCAGGGCGACGCGTTCGGCGCGGGCCAGGCTCACGGTTTTGGGAACGAGTTCGCCCATCACGACGTGCAGCGCACTGAGCGTGGCGAATGCACCAGCCAAGGCGACGCCGTGCGCCCACAAGCTTCCGTGCACGCCAGGTTTGCCGGGCCACAACACCTGGAGCTCCCTTGCCAAGGTGATTTCGCCAAGAGCGCCGATGCCGAGGCTCGTCAGCGTGATTCCGAATTGCACACCGGAGACGACGCGGTGCAAGTCGCCGAGCAAGCTCTCGACGACGCGAGCGCGGGCGTTGCCTCGCGCCACAAGCTGGCGGATGCGCGACAAACGCACGGCTACAAGAGAAAACTCCGTCGCGGCGAAAAAGCCGTTGAGCGCGACCAAGGCCAATACGCCGATGAGGCGCACGAGAAACATGGCAGAGGAACTTCTCCTATGGGCTTCTCCTGCGATTGTAACAGGACAGGCGGGGGACGTTTGCGCGTGTGTTTCGTGAGAAACAGCAGAAGTTTCGCAGAAAACCGAAGGCGAAAAATTTGCAAACCGCTTCTGTGAGCAGGCACCTTTTTTCAGAAAAATGTAATCAGAGTTTTAAAGGGAGGGTTGACACATGGCTTCCCGACTTTTTAGGATATGGTTTCACTGCAACGCATTCAGTGAAGCATATCGGCGGTTCTCGGCCGACTTTGGTTTGGGCACTTTCTCCTAAATTGAAAAAATTATGATCAAAGTTAGCGAGCTTACAAAAAGGTACGCACGCACGACTGCTGTCGACCATATCTCGTTCGAGGTCGAGAAAGGCCAGATCGTGGGTTTCCTCGGACCGAACGGCGCCGGGAAAACCACGACCATGCGCATGCTGACGTGCTTTCTGCCTCCCACGTCAGGCGCAGCGACGGTGGCCGGCTTTGACGTCGTTGAACAACCCATGGAGGTCAGAAAGCGGATCGGCTATCTGCCGGAAATGCCGCCGCTGTACCAGGAGATGCGCACGACGGAGTATCTGATGTTCGTGGGAAAACTGAAGGGCTTGTCAGGTACGGACCTGCGGCAGCGCGTGGATACGGTGTACGAGCGTTGCGCGATTACCGACGTGAAAGAAAAGCTGCTCGGCAAGCTGTCAAAAGGCTACCGGCAGCGCGTCGGGTTGGCGCAGGCGATTCTGCACAATCCGGACGTACTCATTCTGGACGAGCCAACGGCGGGACTGGATCCCAAGCAAATAAACGAGACACGTGATTTAATCAAGAGTCTCGCGGGGGATCACACCATCATTTTGAGCACGCACATCCTGCCGGAAGTCGAGCACACCTGCCAGCAAGTGATCATCATCAATAAGGGCAGGCTCGTGGCGACGGATTCGGTGAGCAACCTGCAAAGCCGGGCGCGCGGCGCGGAAACGATGCTCGTGGAAGTGGCGTCGCGCGACGGAGCGCTGGATACCCCGTCTGTGCGCGAGCGATTGGAGAAGGTTCCCGGCGTGAGCCGCGTAACGTTCAAGGAGACGCGCGCGCGCGGAAGCACGTTTGAAGTGGAAAACCGCAAAGGCAGTTTTGCGCGAGGCGACCTGGCCCGCGCGGTAGTGCAGGCCGGGTGGGACTTGAATGAACTGCGTCCGACTTCGGTCAGCCTGGAAGAAATCTTCCTGCAACTGACGCGCGAGCAAGCGGAGGCGCCGGCGGAAAAACCAAAGGCAAAGGAAGCAGCGCAATGAGGAACATCTGGATCGTTTGCCAAAAAGAGCTGCGTAGTTATTTCGTTTCGCCCATCGCTTACATCTTGATCATCATGTTTGCCGTGATTTTCGGCTGGTTCTTCTGGAACACGGTGGGTGCATTCATTTTTTACAGCATGGAAGGCCAGATGCGCGGCGAGATGTTCCCCATGAACGTCAACGAGTGGGTGATTCGCCGCGTGCTCGAAAACATGAACGTGATCGGGCTGTTCTTCATCCCCATCATGACCATGCGGCTCTTCGCAGAAGAAAAACGCAACGGGACGATCGAACTTCTAGCGACTTCACCGATTAAAGACGGCGAAGTGATTCTGGGAAAGTGGCTGGCTTCGGTCATTCTTTATGCGGCAATGCTTTTCCTGACCGGCCTGAACTTCATTTATCTTTTCAAATACGGAAACCCTGACTGGAAGCCGATGCTGGTGGGCTATTTAGGAATGTTGCTGCAGGCGGCGGGCATGCTGGCAATTGGCACGTTTATTTCCACGCTGACGAAAAACCAGATCATTGCGGGGGCAGCCACGTTTGGCGTGTGCATTCTGATTTTTGTGTTGGGCTGGGTCAGCGGTTATCGATCCGGGACCTGGGCGGATGTGCTCACCTACATGTCGGTGACCTCGCACATGGATTCGTTTGCCAAAGGCGTGATCGACACGAAGGACGCGGTTTATTACCTAAGCGTGATTTTCCTGGGGCTCTTTTTTACGGCAAGGTCGCTCGAGTCCCTGCGGTGGAGGGCATAAAATGAAGCTTCCGCTGAACCTCCCACTGCTCAAAGCGAGACAAACGAAATACGTGGCCTACGCCACGCTGTACATTGCGGTGGTGCTGGCCGTGATTGTTGTGGCGAACGTGCTGGGCGACCGTTACAACAAGACTTACGACGCGACTGCAAACAAGCGCTACAGCCTCTCCGAGCAAACTGCGAAAATCGCAAAAGGACTCAAGGAGCCGGTGACGATTTATTACTTCGACCGGCCGACGGGGTTCACTCGCGCTAAAGACACGCTCGACGAGTACGCGAATCTCTCGCATAAAGTTCACGTGGAATACGTGGACCTGGAAAAGAACCCGCTGGCCGCGCGCGAAGCCGGAATCCGGAGCCTGGGCACGGCCGTCGTGCAGATCGGCTCGCGAAAAGAAGAGGCGAAGAGTCTGGACGAAGAAGGCATTACCGGCGCTTTTATTCGCGACCTCAAGTCGACGACCAGAACCGTGTGTTTCGTGACCGGGAACGGTGAACATCAAATCGATGAAACCGGTACCGATGGGTATTCGCGGTTCAAGGGCATGCTAGGCAAGGAAGGTTATGAAACCAAGTCCATCGACTTACTGACGAAGGCGGAAATTCCCAGCGAGTGCACGGTTGTGGTTGTCGGTGGACCGAAGTCGGATTATCAGCAGCCGGAAGTGGACGCCATCAAGAAGTATGTCGAGGGCGGCGGGCGGGCCATGTTTTTGCTCAATCCCCCCTTGAAGATGGGCCGAAGCGAAATTGCCGATAACGAAGGGCTCTCGAAGGTTCTGGAAGATTGGGGCGTCACACCGGACAAGGATTTGATCCTGGACTTAAATCCCATTGGGCAAATCGCAGGGCTTGGCCTCGAAGACGCACTAGTGACGCACTACGATTCACAGGAGATCGTGAACCCGTTGAAAGGCACGGGCACGGCTTTCCCTTATTCGCGTTCGCTGGCAGTGAAAAATGGCGACAAGACCACGGTCGATAAATTGTTCGAGACTTCCGGGCAAAGCTTCGCGACGCCGAAGCTGGATACCCCGCGCATCAATGAAAACGATCCCAACAATAAGAAAGGGCCGCTGACGCTCGCAGCAGCGGGCTCGTACCGAACAGCAAAAGAGAATACGCAGGGCCGGTTTGTGGTGGTTGGGAGCTCCGACTGGGCCTCCAATGCCTACCTTCCTTTCGGTGGAAACCGGGATCTGGCAATGAACGCCATCAACTGGCTGGCGTCGGATGAAGAGTTGATTTCGATTCGTCCCAAGGACCGCGACAACCGCACCGTCACGATGACGCGCGCGCAACTCAATTGGGTGGGAATCACAAGTTTGGGGATTCTGCCGATCGGAATCGCCGTCGCCGGAGTCTGGGTATGGTGGCGGAGAAGGTAACCGGCTGCGCTTTGCGCGCGAAAGTATTTTCGGGAAACAATTTATGAAGGGAAAAGGACTGCTTGTAGCCGCGATTGTGCTCGCGGCGCTGACGGGAACGCTGTACTGGTCGAATCATCGCAAGCCGGCGTCGAGCAGCTCGGCTTCCGCGGCGGAAGCCTCCCCGAAAATTCTGGACATCAAGCCGGTAGACGTTACGAGCATCACGATTTCGAAGCCCGGCGCGTCGGAATTGAAGCTGGCGAAAAACGATGCGGGCAAATGGCAAATCAGCGCGCCGAACCCTCTGACAGCCGACCAGGATTCGGTTTCGAGCCTACTCTCCACGCTCTCGCCGCTCGATTCCGACCGCCTCCTGGAAACGAAAGCCACGGACATTGGCAATTACGGGCTGGCGAAGCCGGCAGTTGAGATCGACATCACCGAGAAAAATAAAAAGTCCGCGGACTTGCTGTTGGGCGACGATACGCCCACGGGAAACGGAGCGTACGCCGCGTTGAAGAGCGATCCACGCGTTTTCGTCATCGCCAGCTACAAGAAAAACAGCCTCAACAAGGGCGAAAACGATCTGCGCGACAAGCGCTTGTTGACGTTCGATGCAGACAAGCTGAGCCGCCTGGAATTGACCGCCAAGAAACAAACCATCGAGTTTGGCCGCAACAAAGAGCAATGGCAAATCCTGAAGCCCCAGCCGATGCGGGCGGATCAAACGGCCGTTGAGGATCTGGTGCGGTCCCTGGGCGACGCAAAGATGGAGCTGAGCGCGTCGGACGATCAGAAGAAAGATGTGAGCGCGTTCAACGCGGGCACGCCGGTGGCCAGCGCGAAGCTGACGGATGTTAGCGGGACGCAAGAATTCCAGGTGCGCAAAAATAAGGACGACTATTACGCAAAGTCCAGCGCAGTGAGCGGCGTCTACAAGGTGGTGTCGTCGGTGGGCACATCTCTGGACAAAAGCCTCGACGATTTTCGGAACAAGAAAGTGTTTGATTTCGGATGGGCCGATCCGGAGAAGATCGAATTGCACGATGGCGCGAAGAGCTATTTCCTGACGCGCAGCGGATCGGATTGGTGGTCCAACGGTACGAAGATGGATGAAAGCAACGTGAGCACGCTGGTGGCGGACATCCGCGCGCTGACCGCAACAAAATTCCCAGAGAAAGGCTTTACCAACCCCTTGATCGACATCACGGTGACCTCCGACGGCGGCAAGCGCGTGGAAAAAGTACAAATCGCAAAGAACGGAGACGATTACATCGCGAAGCGCGAGAATGAACCGGCGCTGTATGAATTGAGCGCTACCTCGATCAAGGACCTGCAAGATGCCGCTGCCGGCTTGAAGCCCGCCGCGCCGCCTGCGCCCGCGGCGAAGAAAAAATAGACAAGGTCTCTTTAAGCGGACTGAAATCCAGGTTTCGCGAAGATTGATTTATTCCCGCAGAGCGCACGGCCTTTCCCCCGCGCGGTTGCGCATGGGGAATGGCTCCTCTAAACTGATTCTTCTTCACAATTCGGAGTGAAATTGCGAACCTTCGTCCGAGTCGTTTCCTGGCTTCTGGGGTCAGTTGTCCTTTTTGCCGGCGGATTGGCGTGGTGGGTTGTCTACCGGCCGCTGCCGCAACTCGATGGCAGCATTTCCCTTACCGGCCTTCAGCAACAGGTTACGGTGGGCCGCGACGGCTGGGGCGTGCCGCACATCCGCGCTCGATCGGTGGGGGATTTGGCCGAGGCGCAAGGTTACGTCATGGCGCAGGACCGGCTGTGGCAGATGGATTTGTTGCGGCGTGTGGCCCGCGGACAACTCTCCGAAGTTCTGGGGGAGAGGACCCTTCGCTTTGACCGAGACTTCCGCACATTGGGGATTGGCCGGGCGGCGGACCGCGAAGCGACGACGCTTGATCCAGAGACACGCAAGATTTTCGAAGCGTACGCCCGCGGCGTGAACCAGTTCATCGAGCAGCACAAGAACAATTTGCCGCTGGAATTTTCGCTGCTGCGCTACAAGCCGCAGCCCTGGAACCCGGCGGACACTCTGGCGATTTCCGGCTACATGTATCGCACTTTGGCGGACACGCGGGAGCGCGAGATAAACCGCGCAAAAGTCACCGAGCGTGCAGGGCCGGATCTCGCTAAGGATCTGTTTTCTCAACAATCCCCGATGGACCATTTCGTTGTTGGCGATCCGAATGTTCCAAATGATGGCTCGCAGCGCTCTGGAACAGACCCAGACGATGACGATGAGGACGACATGCAGCCGGATACGGTCTTCAAGGCAGGGCTGGGAACAGCCACGGGCGAGTCGGCCTACCGTGGGGCCGTCGATTTAACTACGGCGTTGGCGCAATCGGTCGGGAAATTTCTGGCGGAATCCCGAAGCGAAATTCGGCAGGGGCTCGGCAGCAACAATTGGGTTGTCAGCGGCGCGCACACAGCCACAGCGAAGCCGCTGCTCGCAAACGACACACATCTCGATTTGATGATGCCTTCCATCTGGTATGAAGTGCACCTAACCGCTCCGGGCTGGAACGTCAAGGGGTTTACTCTGCCGGGCGCACCCATGGTCATTATTGGCCACAACGACCACATCGCGTGGGGCTTCACCAACAACGGCGCCGATGTGCAGGACCTCTATATTGAGACGTTCAATCCGACTTCGCCAGACCAGTATCGCGTGAAAGGCTCGTGGGTAAATGCGCAAGTCATCGACGAGGTCATTCACGTCAAAGGGCAGTCTGACGAACACCTTCCTGTCACCATCACGCGCCACGGGCCGGTCGTCCATCGCGAAGCAGGTAAGGGCTACGCGATGCGCTGGACGGCCACAGAGCCTGGCGCGCTGGCCAACACCTACGACTGGCTGGGCAGTGCCCGCAACTGGAAAGAGTTTCGTGAAGCGATGAAACGCGTTTGGGGGCCGGCGCAAAATACGGTGTACGCCGACGTGGAAGGGAATATTGGTTACATCATGGCGGCGCGCGTGCCCGTTCGGAAGAAAGGGCATGGCGAAGTACCGGAACCGGGAGACACGGATGACTACGAGTGGACGGGGTACATTCCGTTTGATCAACTCCCGCAGGCGCTTGATCCTGCGAGCGGGCTAATCGTCACCGCGAACGCGCGCGTGGTGGGGCCAAATTATAAGCCCCATTTGACCGACCGCTGGGAAGATCCGTACCGCACGGCTCGCATCTACGATTTGTTGCACGACCGCCGCGATTTGCGCGCGGAGGACATGCTGAAAGTGCAGACCGACACGTACAGCTATCCACATGTTTTTCTCGCCGAGCAATTGCAGGCCGCGGCAAAGGCCGTGAGGCCAAAAGATCCGCGCACGCAACAGCTTATTGCCGGCCTGAAAGATTGGAACGGGATTGCCGATGCCAATTCGCCTGAAATTTCCTTCCTTCACAACGTGCGGCTTACGGCGCTCAGGCTGCTCCTCGAGCCGGTTCTTGGGGAACAGACAAGCCTCTACCAATGGCGTAGCATGACATTTCTCCAGAAAACATTGACCGATCGTCCCGCCAAGTGGCTTCCAGCAACTTACAAAAACTATGATGAACTACTGGTTGTGGCAGCAGACATTGCAGTGAAGAGACTCGCGGAAGACAGCAAGAGCGAACGCGTCCAAGAGTGGGCGTGGAAGAATTTCAATTCGCTGGATATGTTCCATCCGCTCGGGCACGAGGGGCTCTTGAAAAGGTTTTTGAGCATTACGGGTAAGCCGCAGTCGGGGACCGTTTACAGCGTGCGCGCAGCGACGAGGACGCATGGGCCGGCGATGCGCTTTGTAGCGAATCCTGCAGATTGGGACGACTCCATTTTGCTGATCACTTCCGGTGAATCAGGCCAGCCTGGAAGCAACCATTATGCCGACCAGTTTTCTTTTTGGTACGAAGGCAAGCCGATTCTCGCTCCATTTAGCGATGCCGCCGAGGCCAAAGCGGCGAAGCATACGCTCAGGCTCAAGCCAGGTTCCTGATTTGCATTTCTTCTCCCGCTGATGCCGGAATTGCCCGAAGTCGAAGCAGTGGTACGCACGCTGCGCCCAATCCTGGAAGGGCAGCGCATTCGCTGCGTGCACGTTTTTCATCCGATCGCGCTGAAACCGCAGCGCGCGCCTTGCTTGGCCGAGTTGGCAACCGATCAATGCATTCAGCGCGTGGATCGCAAAGGGAAATACGTACTTCTGCTGCTCGACCGTGGGTTGCTTACACTGCACTTCCGGCTGGATGGGCAACTGGTGTGGTTCGCGAATGGAGCAGAGTTGCTCGAACGCGCGAACGTCAAGGAAAATGGAACTCATGTGGATGTGGCATTCGAATTTGGGAAGGGCGTTTTAGGGTTTGCTGACCGTCGGCACTTTGGGCGCGTGCATGCGTGGGATCGTTGGGAAGATAGCTCCGGGCTCGCATCCCTTGGCGTCGACGCGCTGTCCAAAGATTTCACCGTCGCGCGATTTCGCGACCTGCTGGCTGCCTCCGTACGGCCGTTGAAAGATTTCTTGCTAGACCAGACATGGGTCGCGGGGCTGGGAAATATTTATTCGTGCGAAGCCCTCTGGCACGCCCGGCTCGACCCGCGGCGGCGAGCTAAATCGTTGAGGCCGGAAGAGGCGCGGCGCCTGCACAAAGCAATTGTGTCGGTTCTCAGGCGTGCCTTAGAATGCTGCCTGCACCCGGCCCCGGACTTTCACGATTCGCAGTGGTGGTTTCAGGGACTGCAGAAGATTTTGCGCGCCTACGACCGCGAGGGAGAGCCCTGCCGCCGGTGCGGAGCGGCGATTCGGCGCATCGAACAAAGCGGCCGCTCGACCTACTGCTGCCGGAAGTGCCAGAAATGAACCGAGCGACGGAGCGAAGGTTTATTTTGTGAATACGCCTGTACCCAAGAAGCCTGAACCGCCGAAGAAGCCGGACTTCGAGCGCTCGCTCGCGCGCCTAGAGGAGGTTGTGCGGCGCTTGGAGAGCCCGCAACTTTCTTTGGACGACGCCATGAAGCTCTTCGAGGAAGGCGTGGCGCTTTCTCGCGAATGCCAAAAACAGCTCGAAGAAGCCGAGGGCCGCGTCGAGATCCTTTTGAAAAAGGCGGACGGCAAGTTGAGCGCAGAACCGTTCGATCCAGAGCGGGAGGGCGAATCGTGATGCATGGCACGCTACCTGCCCAAGCGGGTTCCATCCCACGATGAAACTTTCCCCTTTTTTTGAAGAGGATCGGCTCGCGGTCGACGCCGCGCTGGACCGGCTGCTGCCCCCCGAGACCGCGCAGCCCGTTTCCATTCACACGGCCATGCGCTACAGCGTTTTTGCGGGCGGCAAACGCATGCGGCCGATTCTATGCCTTGAAACTGCACGCATTTTTGCGAGCGACGTCACGCCCACGCTGCATCCGGCTTGCGCGCTCGAATTCATCCACACCTACTCTCTGATTCACGACGACTTGCCCGCGCTTGACAATGATGATCTGCGCCGTGGCAAACCAACGTGCCACAAAAAATTCGGCGAAGCCCTCGCGATTCTCGCGGGCGACGGGCTGCTGACGCTGGCGTTCGAAACGATCGGTGCGACACCCGTGCCCGCGGAGCGCCGAGCGGCTATCTTGAGTGAGGTTGCGGCTGCCGCTGGAACCATCAATGGGATGGTTGGCGGCCAAGTAGCCGACATCGAAGCGGAACGTAAGCCCGTTGACGAAAAGATGCTCGAATACATTCACCGATCGAAGACGGCGGCGCTGATCCGCGCTTCCGTCACTGCGGGCGCGTTGTGCGCCGGCGCCGGTGCGGAGGACGTTAGGCGACTGCGGCGCTTTGGCGAAACCATTGGCTGGGCATTTCAGGTCACGGATGACATTCTTGACGTCGAGGAATCATCCGCCGCCCTGGGCAAAACAGCCGGCAAAGACTTGGCGCAACAGAAAGCGACTTACCCTGCGGTGTATGGACTCGAGCGCTCGCATCAGATTGCCAATGAACTTGCGACGAAAGCCATTGCCGAACTGTCACCCTACGGCGAGTGCGCCTCGCGCCTGCGCGAAATCGCCGAATTTCTGGTCCTGCGCAGAGCCTGAAGACATCCGGGACCCCCCATGAAGGACATGAAGGAAAAGAAGGAGAAGAAGGAAAAGCCAGTTCGACAGCGCCTGGACTTACTTCTTGTGGAGCGCACGCTTGCCGAAACCCCCGAAAAAGCCGCGGCGATGATTCTTGCGGGCGAGGTGCAAGTAGACGGCAGGCGCTCCGACAAGGCGGGCGCGCCTGTCGAATGTGACGCAAAAATTGAAATTGCGAGCCGGCACCAAAAATATGTGAGTCGCGGCGGGTTCAAGCTGGAAGGCGCGCTCAAGGATTTTCGTATCAACCCCGCAAGCCTGATTTGTCTGGATATTGGTTCCTCGCATGGCGGATTCACGGATTGCCTGTTGCAGCGTGGCGCCTCCCGCGTTTACGCCGTGGACGTAAACGTTGAACAACTTGACTGGAAATTACGGCAGGATGCGCGCGTAGTACCGGTGGAGAAAAACGCTCGCGATTTGCAAGCTGCCGATATTCCGGAACCGGCGGACCTGGTGGTCATCGATGTCTCTTTCATCTCCGTGGAAAAAGTCCTGGAACCTGCGGCCAGGCTGGTAAAACCTCGCGCAATATTCGTGATCCTGATCAAGCCCCAGTTCGAATTGCCTCGCAAGCAAGTTGGCACAGGCGGAATCGTGAAGAGCAAAAGGCTACGCGAGAAGGCGGTTCTATCTGTGAGCAAACATACAAAATCTCTGGGCTTCCAATTTCTCAAGGTTCGCCCCAGCCGGGTTGCCGGCGCGGAAGGCAATCAGGAGTATTTTCTGCACGCGCGAAAAAATCCGAGTAGAATGCAAGACCCATGCAGGCTGGAAAATCTTTTCAAAGCATAGGCATTCTTTCACGCCCGCGCCGGGAACAACTCACTGCGGTCGTTCCGCCTCTTTTGAAATGGCTCCAAGCCCGCGGGATCAAGACGATTCTGGATGAAGAAACGGCGGCGGGGCTGACCGATGGGTCGAAAGGCCAACCGCGTTCGGTGGTAGCGGATCTTTCACAGCTCCTGCTGGTTCTGGGCGGCGATGGCACGATGCTCGCTGCCGCGCGCCTGGCTGCGCCGCGACAGATTCCGATTTTGCCTATCAATATGGGCAGTCTGGGGTTTCTTACAAGCTTCACCGTGGACGAACTGTATCCCGCGCTCGAAGACACGCTCGCAGGAAAATCTTCCATCAGCCAGCGCGTCATGCTGCAGGCGGAAATCGTTCGTGCCGGCTCGGCGATTGAAAGGCAACGCGCGCTAAACGATGTGGTCATCACCAAGGGCGCGCTGGCGCGCATGATTCAACTGCAGCTGAACATCAACTCCGATTTTGTTTGCCGGTATCGCGCCGATGGATTGATCGTTGCGAGCCCCACCGGCTCCACTGCTTATTCGCTTTCCGCTGGCGGGCCCATCGTGCAGCCGGCCGTCGAGGCTTTCATCATCACGCCGATTTGCCCGCATATGCTGAGCGACCGGCCGCTGGTAGTTCGCGATTACTGTCAGATTGAAATCAAGCTGAATGGCGACGCCGACTCGGTTTATCTGACGTTGGATGGCCAGCGCGGTATTCCGCTACAGCCGACCGACATTCTGCGTGTGCAGCGAGCTAAAGAACAGTTGCAATTGATTCAACCACCGAAGAAGCCGTATTTCGACATTCTGCGCAACAAGCTGAAATGGGGCGAAGCTTGATTGCGCGGCCCTTGTTCTTTTATTTCCCAGCGCAAAACTCATTTGGAGCGATTCAATGAGACTTGCTTCTGTCGTTGGGACGTTTCTTCTGTTCTGCTGCGGTGCCATGTGCGCGCAAGAGCCTTGTTTCGCGGACCTGGTCATTGTCCACGGCCACCTGTGGACCGTGGACCCGCAGCACCCACGCGCCGAAGCTCTGGCTATCCGTGGCGGTCGAATCGTTGCCCTGGGCTCCGACGCCGAAATTGCCCAATGGATTGGCCCGGCAACAAAGAAGATCGATGCGCAAGGCAAAAGCGTTCTGCCTGGATTCATCGACTCGCATGTGCATTTCAGCAGCGGCGGAGGCGAAATCAGCAGCGTGCAATTGCGCGATGCCAACACGCCGCAGGAATTTGCGCGCCGCATCGGCGAACAAGCCAAAAAACTCCCCAAAGGGGAATGGATGCTCGGTGGAACGTGGGACCACGAACTTTGGGGCGGTACGCCACTCCCTTCGCACGATTGGGTCGACGCGCTAACTCCCAACACTCCTGTTTTTGTCAGTCGCTATGACGGACACATGGCCATGGCCAATGCGCTTGCGCTACGGCTCGCCGGAATCACCCGTGAAACCGAGGATCCTCCCGGCGGCACCATCGTTCGCGACAAAGACGGCAATCCCACAGGCCTTCTCAAAGACGCGGCGATGGATCTTGTCTATCGCGTCATTCCGCCGCCAAGTGAAGAGCAGCTTCTCCGCATGATTCATGCCGCGATGGACGAAGCGCGCCGCTTCGGCGTGACCAGCATTCATGACATCAGCTCGACCGAAGACGTCCGGGGCTACCAAATTCTCGCGGCGCGCGGCGAATTGACGCTGCGCATCTACTGCATCACTCCGCTGCCGCAATGGCAAGCTCCGGCCACTGCGGGAATCCGCGCGGGCTTTGGCAATGATTGGATACATGTGGGCGCGCTAAAAGGATTTGCTGACGGCTCGCTGGGCTCGACTACTGCGCTATTCGAGCAGCCTTACAACGATGCTCCCAACACCTCCGGCCTGCGCAACGAAATGATGCTGCCCGAAGGCAACATGCTGAAGATGGCTCTAGGCGCGGACAAGGCCGGCTTGCAACTTGCCGTTCATGCCATCGGCGACAAGGCTAACCGCATCATGCTGGATATTTATACGGAAGTCGCGAAGCAAAACGGCCCGCGCCAGGACCGCCGCTGGCGCATTGAACATGCGCAGCACGTTCGTCCGGAGGATTTTGCGCGTTGCGCGCAGCTTGGGGTTATCGCCTCCATGCAACCGTATCACGCGATCGACGACGGGCGCTGGGCGGAGAAGCGCATCGGCCACGAACGCGCCAAAACGTCATATGCATGGCGGACTTTTCTTGACCAGGGTGTACGGCTCGCTTTTGGCAGTGATTGGACCGTGGCTCCGCTGAATCCTATGACTGGCCTCTATGCGGCAGTAACTCGCGCGACGCTCGATGGGAAGAACCCTGGCGGCTGGTTTCCGGAGCAAAAACTGACGCTCGAGGAAGCGATTCAGGCATATACGATGGGTTCGGCCTATGCGGAGTTTCGCGAAAAGGAAGAAGGCTCACTCACAGTCGGCAAACTGGGGGACGTGGTCGTGCTTGATAGTGACTTGTTTTCGATTGCAGCCGAAAGATTAAAAGATGCGGCAGTCCGCTACACCATTGTCGGCGGGAAGGTCGTCTACGAAGCTGCAAAGAACTAGCTTCTATCTATCGTTAAGCGGTCTTCGAAATTTCTCTCTGGTCCAGCATATCGGTGCGCTGCAGATCCTCCTGCGTCTCGCGTCGGCGAATCAGACGAAACGAGTCGCCTTCGACGAGCACTTCGGCCGGGCGATAACGCGCATTGTAATTAGAGGCGAGCGCCATTCCGTAAGCGCCGGCGCCCCAAATCGCCAGCAAGTCCCCCGCTTGGACTTCGCCCAACGGCCAATCGTGCAGAAAACAATCTCCGGTCTCGCAAACCGGGCCAACAATGTCTGCTCGTTGCTGCTTGGTCTTCCGTTCTTTTCCGTCGCGGGTCACTTTTGTGATCGGATGGATTGCGCCATAGAGGGAAGGCCGCATCAAATCATTCATCGCGCCGTCCACAATCACGAACCGCTTGCCGCGATTCGTTTTGGTATACACGACCCTGGTGAGCAGAACGGCTGATTGCGCAATCATCGAACGCCCGGGCTCTAGCAAAATCTCGACGTCGATCTCGCGTACGAGTTCCTTGATCAGTTTTGCGTACTCGATTCTCTTTGGCGGTTTTTGATCCGAGTAGCGCACCCCCAAGCCGCCACCGACATCGAGATAGCGCAGCTCGATTCCCTGCGACTGCAATTCCTTGACATAGCCCCCCAGGCGTTTCACGGAGCGGCGAAAAGGATCGAGCGTGGTGATCTGCGAACCGATGTGCGCGCTGAGCCCAGCCCAGCGAATCCATTTCGAATCCCGGTGGGCCAGGTAGAGCCGCTTTGCTTCTTTCCAATCCAAGCCGAATTTGTGCTCGTGCCGGCCGGTGGCTATGTGCGGGTGGCCGCCGGCGAGCACGTCCGGATTCACGCGGATCGCGGCTCCCGGAGGCTTTCCGCCTCTTTCCACGATACGCGCAGCTTCTTCGGTCAAAATCTCGAGTTCGGCTTCGGATTCCGCATTGAAAAGGAGAATCCCTGACTCACTTTCGCACGCTCCGACGCGGTAATTCAATGCTTCCCGAACTTCTTCGCGGCTCTTGCCCACTCCGGAGAAAACGATTCGGTCGCCACGCACTCCAATGTGCTGCAAGAGCCGCAACTCGCCCCCGGAAACAATGTCGAAGCCACTACCCAGATCGGCAAGCCGACGCAATATGGAAAGATTTCCGTTGGACTTCACCGCAAAGCAGATCGTATGCCGAGCTCCGTGCAAACCCTCACAAAATTCTCTATATGCATCTTCGATGGCTGCGCTACTGTACAAATACGTTGGCGTCCCAAACTCGCGAGCTACAGGCTCGAGCGACACTCCTTCGCAAAACACCTGTTCACCGGATTGCGCGGTTGAAACCTTCTTCCAGGCAAAGTGCGGCGTGAAGTCAACAGGATCGACAAA
>Ga0209153_1000136_pt1 | contig 38681 bp, 65 predicted proteins | sample GraSoiAngelo_120_FD_185877 | JGI IMG/M metagenome (GOLD analysis project Ga0209153, IMG submission 185877) | Grasslands soil microbial communities from the Angelo Coastal Reserve, California, USA - 14_0919_09_20cm (SPAdes) (version 2) | ecosystem: Environmental > Terrestrial > Soil > Grasslands ... | reverse complement strand
GGGCGGTAGACACTCGATGGGGGGTGGGCGCCAGGGGGTTACCAGGACCGCGTGGTCACGAAGGTCCGAGGCTCAGCCTCAAGCCGGTCGGACTTGGTGCGGTTGCAGTCGCGGTGAGCAGCCTGCTTGTTCGCCAACTCGTCGAGACCGCCCTTGTTCAGCGGCACGATGTGGTCCACGACGTAGGACCGCGGGTCGGTGTGCGGCAGGCTGTAGTCGATGGGCTGCTCACAGATCCCGCACGGTGGCTTGGTCCTGCGGATCGCGGCCCGGTGCTGGTCGCGGGTCGTGGTGCTGCGGCCGGCGCTCAACCCCGCACCTCGTCGTTGTACGCATCCAGCAGCACGTCGACCCACCGCAACTCATCAGCCCGCACCTTGCCCGTGTCCCAGCCACGCGCCTTGGGCACCGCAGCCATCGCCTTCCTGGCCCGAGCCTCGAGCTGCTCAGCCCGCGTGTGCTCAGCCTCAGTCGTCGCCATCGGTTTCGTCCGATGATCAAGGGCGAGCGCCGCAGTGCGGGCAGACGGCCCACGTCAGTTGCCGAACGACGCGGCGGCAGTCCTCGTTAGGGCACCGGGCGAAGTCGCAGTTGGGACACAGCTCGACCGAGGTTCCGTAGGTGCGCTTTGGGGTTGAGCACTCTCGGCAGAGCGACCCGACTGGACCGGTCGACCGAGCAGTCGGTCGACTGCCCTCATGGCACCCACAACCCTGCTGTCCGCATCGACAGATGCAAGCGGTGGCGCAACTCATCAGCCGTCCTCCCGTCCATTCGTGAAGCCCATGTAGCGATCGGTCGGGCCGTCCTCGACGGTGCTGGCGAACAGGGTGCCGCCACTCAGGTCACGAGCCGTGTCATCCTCGGGCTCCAGGGAAGGTGAGTCCGTGGACAGTTCGACGTCGATCAGGTCGAGACCCAGCAGGCGAACGGTCAGGCGCACGAGAGGTCACCTCGATCCGCTCACACGCCCCGGACGATGCTCATCCGCTCAGGCTCGATGCTCAGCCGCGCGTAGCCCTCACACTCGGTGCATCGGCGCATCGAGTAGGTCAGCACGTTGGCGACGTATCGCCTGGCGATGTCGGTGGTGGTGTTGCCGCAGCGGTTGCAGGTCGTCAGCTTGTCCTGGCCGTCAACGAACAGGGCCGGGTGGTTCTTGATGTGCGGCCGCTCCCAGTCGTAGAGCCACTGGGTCGCAACCACGTCGCCCTCGCAGTACGCGGTCAGGCGCTCACGGTCCTCGATGGAGCCGGCGACTGCACGGTCCATCGCGTCGCGCGGCTGTACCCCAGAGTGGGAATGGTGCGCCCTACGGTCAGGGTAAACCACAACGGTGGCATTAGTCACGCTTTCCATCACCCAGCCTTGCGAGTTTCGATCCACTTGGTGTACGTCTCGTGGTCCCAGCGGTGCTTGTGGTCGCGCGGACACACCCACTCGTCGTCCCGGTCGTCGGCGTGGTGGAAGCGTTCACAGAGCGGGTCATCGCACCAGTGGGAGTACTCGCGGACCAGCCTTGGCCCGACGCCCGTCTCCTCGCTGGTGCAGTCAGGGCACGGTGCGCCTCGCTCACTGGCCTGGGAGTTCCCGAGCACGACTTCGAGGTGGTTGCGGCACTTCCTCAGCTCGCGGGCCAGCAAGGGGAAGTCCTGCTCGTCGTCCTGTGCCACGCGGCCCAGGTGCTGCTCGAGGAATCCCGCGGCCGTGGTGGTCGTGAGCCGTGCTGGCAGCGTCAGTTCGTAGTCCTCGCTGAGCATCATCTGCCAGCGCGTGAGGACTGAGTACGGGTGGTGTTCGTCGTCGTCGTCGATTAGGTTGCGGATCGCCCGCTCTTGGTGCTGCTCTGGGATGTGGTCGAAGATCCACGCCTTGTCGAGCCGCCGCCTTGCCGAGTAGGTCTCCGGGTCGGCGGCTGGGCCGGCGAGGTTGGCTGCCTCGGAGTCGACACCGGCTCCGAGTGCGGCAGGCATCATGAGCGCGGCTCGCTCAACGATGACGCGCAGGTCGGTGCGCGCCCGACCGATGCAGCGAGCACAGGTGAGCTCGTCGGCGCCGATGTGTTGGTTGCAAGTTCGCCTTGCGGTGCAGTGCTTGGTCGGGTCGCCGTAGTCGTCGGTTCGGCATGGTTCGCCGTCCGGCTTGATGTAGTCGCCCTTCTCGCGGTCGTAGCGACAGGTCATGCAATCTCCCCCTCGATCTCCGGCTCAACCCACGCGGTCGGGCACGCGCAGCCCGTTTTCCCGCACGCCAAGCCATGCCACCAGTGCCCGCATGACGAGCACAACCTCGCCGCGTTCCCGCCAGCCCGCGCCAACGCCAGCGCAAACCGGGAATCCTTGTCGGCCTCGGTGGCGTCACGGGTAGCGGCGATCAGGGCGGCCGTGGTAGGTGGCGTGGTCATCGCGGCCCCCAGTGGATCGAGTGCTGCCGCCCGGGATGGGTCATTGGCGGCGTCCGTCGAAGGAATCCGGACCAGCGCGGCTTGACGTAGATGGCGCAGTAACCGACCGTCGCGCAGTTCACGATAAGCGGTTCGTTGCACGCAACAGAGCCGTCCTCGCGGCGACAAGGATCGGGCAGCGTGGGTGGCGTCCTCACGACCCCTCGCCCCCCAGCGCCTCGCGCACGGGCTCCAGTGCCGACTTGGCGAGGGTGGCCCACAGCTCGGCCTGCCAGTCAGCGTCGTTCCAGCGGTCTGAGTGCGTCGCCCAGAAGCCGACCGCGCGCAGATTGGCTGCCACCCGCTCCCACACCCCCGCGTCCCCCAGCACTGAGGCGAGGTGGTCACGAACGGCGGCAGCAAGTCCTTCCGCAGCAGCCCACTCGTCCGCGCTCCACAAGTGCTGGGCAGCGTCCTCGCACCAAGTGGCGTGCATGGCTCGCGCAAGCACCTCGGTCAGCGCCGAGCCCTCGATGTCCAACCCGCTCACGACTCGTTCCCCTCGTCGTCGCGGAAGTCACGGAAGATCAGCCCGGCCCAGAACGACATCCCGGCCCAGAACACGAGTACGCCGATCCACGCGAGCAGTTCGAGGCATGAGCCGCTGAATGTCACCACCAGCCCGCTCACGACGACGCCTCGATCCGGTCGGCTAGCCCGGTCAGCACGTCGAAGATCCACGACCGACACAGGGCCGCATGGGTCGCGGCGTACCGCAGGTTCTCGGGCGTGACCGGTGTGGCGTTGTGTGTCTCGATGCTCACCAGCAGCGCCCTGATCGCCGCCTCGCGGGCCGTGGCCGTGGGTTGGGCGCCGGCGAGGTTCGCCGCGTGCCACGGATGCGGGCACTCGGGCGCAGGCGGTCGGCAAGGGATCGTCCTGTCGCAGTCGCCAGCGGGGCATGGCGAGTTGAAGTCGCCGCGGCTCGTCGTCTCACTCATCGCTCACTTCTCCTTCGGCGCCACAGCGGGCTCGGTTCGCAGCACCTCGGCGGCGCTGGGGGTGGGTGTCGCCAACTCGCAGTTGCGCAACCAGTAGTCCTCGTAGCACTGGCCGCGGCGGCGTGGCCTCTCGATGGCCTCCCACGCGATGTCGAGGTAAGGGCGGTGGTCTGTTCCCACGTTTCGCACGCTTGCGATTCGCAGGAGTGCGCCCGTCTTTCGTCGACGCCAGATCGAACCTTTGACGATGCCGCGCTCACTCATGCCGTCTCCTTCTCGGTTGCCTCGACCCGCGCACGTCCAGCGCCGGCCGGGGGTTGCTGCGGGGTGTCGGGGGTGCGGGTGGGTTCCTTGCGCTGACGCAAGTCCTCGACGATCGCCGCCTGTGCCTCGGGTGCGCGCTTGCGGTCGGGTGCGAGCTCGAACTCGTGGTCGGCGGTCGCGTGGTGGTCCTGTGCTCGTCCACAGATGCCGCACCAGGGGCCGCGGTGAAGTTGGACCGAGTCGCCTTGCACGTTCGCTGCCCGCCACCAGGGGCCGGACTCGAGGACGCGGTAGGGCGAGCTGGTGCCGGATTCGCAGGCGACCCATCCGAGGCAGACCACGACATCTCGGCGCGGGCGGTCGACCATGCGGGTGTCGGTGAGCAGGGTCAGCAGTTGCTTGACCGGCCAGTCAGGCCGAAGCTGATGAAAGGCTGCGGCGATGCGCTCGGCTTCGTGGGTGTTCACGCGCCATCACTCCACGGGCCGCACTTGGAGCAGGTGCCCCCGTAGTCACTGCCGTAGTCGCTCAGGTAGGGCACGGACCAGCAGTTGGATGAGAAGCGGCCACAAGTTGGGCAGCTCAGTGGCTTGTTCATCGTTCATCACCGAATCCGAAAGCGCGTAGGTCACCGTTACTTCGGATTCGGTCTGAACCACTGACACCACAAGAGACCTTGGGAACGGGCTTCCCTTCCCTTCCCTTCCTATCCCTTCCTATCCCCTGTGGAATGAGCCGCGACTCGTTCCACGATTGGGTGTGGAACGAGTCCGCGACTGATTGTGGAATCCGCGTCATCTCACACCGCCCTCAGCGCAGGCGGCTCAGGCAGCGCCGACTTCTGCGGCTTGCTGATCCGCTGGTGCTTCTTCCAGTTCGGGAAAGCGCCGTATTCACGCCTGTTCACGCTGTAGAAGCGGACGATTCCGGTTCCCTCGATCTCGTCGAGCCACTTGCGGAGCTTGGTCGGCGCGATGTCGTCGTGGGGGAACAGGTAGCCCGAGATCGCGGAGTGCGAGGCGAGGAATCTGCCCTCGTCGTCGGCGCTGGAGATTAGGCCGACGAGCACGAGTCGCGCGTCCCTGGAAAGGTCTGCGACCGCTTCGTCGGACCAAAACGACGGCTTGATGGTGCGAATGCGGGCCATCAGACCCTCGCCCTTCCGGTGGAGTCCGGTCGAATCCAGCGCACTTCACGCCGCGGTTGCGGGCACCTCTTGTCACACAGGGACGAATCACTGTGGTCCAGTCGCAACTGGAGGTGCTTGATCTCGAGGTGTTTGGACTTCTCTCCGAACCGCAGAAACGCCTCGGGGACCGTTACGGGGTGGCGCTTGGTGGAGCTCAGGTGCATCAGGAGAATCGGGCCTGCCCACTCCATGTCTGTGACTCGACCGACCTTCCGAAGGCCGATGACTCGGGGAGCCACATCCGTGGGCTTGATGGCCTGCGCGATGTCGGAGTCGCCGATCTTGGTGCGCAGGACCACGTGCTCGAAGTCGTCGGTGGAGTGGACGTCAAGGTCGAGACGCATGGAAGCTGAACGCGCGCGTTCAGCCCAGTCGCCCTGGGTCGCCTCCCTGAACGCCATGTAGGCGGCGCGAGATTCAGAATGCTTGACGTTGTGCTGGGTGTTGAACGGCGGCAGGTAGCGCGTGATGAGGTCGCGCTCAGACTTGAGTGCGGCATCTCGAGTGGGGTAGTGCTGGACCTCTTGCCGCACGACGAAGGGCCACCAGTCCTTGCTGGTGTTGTGCTCAACCTGGCGCCTGACTCCGCGGCTCGTGATGCCGACGTAGATCAGGATTCCGTGGGAGTCGTAGTACAGATAGACCGAGGTCGGGGAGGGTGCAACAATGCTCACAGTTCGGCGCTCCTAGTTAGCGTCGGATGAGGCCCCGGCCGGTGTTCCACCACCGCGTTTCCGGGGCCGTTTGTCGTCCCCATCTTACGCCGGCCAAGGGCCGAATCCCTTGTGTCCACAGGCTTTCCGGCACCATTTCGCGCGGCGCTCATGACGCCTCGCTCTCGTCGGCTTCGGCCAGCACTCGGCGTCGCCGCGCCTGCTCGAGCTCGTGGTCCTGGTCGTCGCGCGTGACCCACCAGCGGTTGTCGAATCGCTCGGCGGTGAGTGCTTCGAGCAGCGCCTCCTTCGCCTCGTTCATGCCGCCTCCCATCGCATGACGCCGCCCTTGTTGACCCACTGGCCGCCGTTGAGCACGACGGGGCTTGCGCAGGGCCGTGCGTGGACGTAGCCGATGTGGGTGCGTCGGGCGTAGGCGCGGTTGAAGGGGAGGGCGCACGTTGCGCAGAGGAGGCCGGCGGGGATCAACGCGCACCGCCGATCTCGAACAGCGGGTCGCTCAGGTCCGATTCGGGGGTGGCCTCGATGGCTGGCTCGGGCTCCTCGCGGCCACAGTTGACGCAGTCGCCGAAGTCGTTATCACGGCAGCAGCGGCCAGGGTGGCACTCGTCCGCCTCTTCGCCGCAGCCACACCACAGGTGCGGGTGGGCCGGAACGCGGTGGTACTCGGAAGCTGAGCCCTCACACACGACGCGGACGTAGGCGTCTTCCTCCATGTGACGGACCGCGTCAGATGAGAATCCTGGGCACCTCATCGCGCACCGCCCAACCGAATCCTGTCGGCCAGGTGCTGCTCACACAGCCCGTCCTTGACGACAGGCCGCTCGCACTTCTTCGCGCCTCGGCTTCCGGCGCGTCCGGGGACGGTGATGCGGCAGCCGGTGGTGGGGGCGGTCATGGCGTCCACCTCTCCCACTTGCTCGGCACGTCGCGCGTCACCAGCCAGTAGGTGACCCCGGCGCCGCTCCATGTGGCGAGCAGGGGTAGCGCGCAGATGAGTTCGGCGGCGGTGACGAAGCGGTCACGGTCAGCGGGGCCGAGGGTCTTGTTGCTGGTCCCTACTTGGATGAGTGCGCCGCCGTGGTCGGGGTGGCCCATGAGTAGGTCGCCGGCCCCCTTGCTGCCGGCGGCTCGCATCACGGGTGTCCAGCCGGATTCGGTGAGGCGGTCGCGGGTGCGGTGTTCGCGAGCTCGGCCATTGGTTGCGGTGCTCATGCCGCCACCCCTAGTGCGTCGATGCCAGCGGCGGTTGCGAGCGCGTGCAGGGCGAGGCCTGGTGGGATGGCGTTGCCGACCTGGAGGTACTGACGGGTCCTAGTGCCCCGCCACGGGTAGTCGACGGGGAAGGATTGGAGAACCCCAGCCTCGGGGACGGATACGCGAATGCTGTCGGGGTGGCGCCCGGCGGCAGTCTCGGCAACCCCGGAATGTGTACTGCCTGCCGGATACCACCGCACGTCATTGGAGCAATGACCGAACACCAACGTTGGCGCAGGGTGGGTGGCATGGCGAACCGCAGAATGGGCGTGGTTGCTCGCCCGCAAGGTCCACTGCCGAGGATCACCTTGTGCGGCATAGAGCGCGTCACGGACGGCGCTACTTCCCCACTCCGTCCCATTGGTATTGCGGCCCCCACTGCCACCGACGACGGTGTAAGCCGGCCGATTGAGCAGCCCCCAGCCCAACCCTTCGGCCATGCTGACCCACTTCGCGACACCGTGATCCAGGTTCTCGGGCGTGCGGCTGTAGTAGCGCGAGTGAGTGGGCACCGGCGGGGTGATCGGATGGCGCCGTGAAGCCAGCAGGAACGCACGCTTGCGGGTCTGGGGCACCCCGTACTGCTCGGCGTGCAACAGGCCGGTCCAGGCGTGCCAGCCCTTGTCGCGCAGCACCTCGGCGCACGCCTCCCAGACGGGAAGCACGGTGGGCACTTGCTCCCAGGCCAGCCACTCATAGTCGTACTGGGTGGCGAAGTGCAGCGGCGTGAGAACCAGTGACGTGCGCTCGTCGCCAACCTCGAGCCCGAGGAACCGGAGGTGGTCGCGGTCGACGTAGTAGCGGTCGCGGATGCCACGCAGGACGTCCTCGAGCGCCTTGCGACCAGACCCCTTGCCTGCGGCCGAGAAGGTCTGGCAGGGCGGGGAGTCAATCTTGCCGACCGCCTTGCCGTCTGGCTCGAAAGTCCACACGTCATCGTGGATGGTGATGAGGCCGGCCGCGTCGCGGGTTGCGCGAGCCTCCTTCATGTTCTCGATGCCCCGAGCCTCGATGCCGAGCCGCGCGGCGGCGATGTCCCAGCCGCCTGCACCAGCGAAACCGTCGTCGGCGATCATTCGGCACCAGCCTCGGTGAGTCGATCCGCGATGACCTGCTCGATCGCCGCGATCCAGCCACGCCGACCTCGCTCCCAAGAGGCGTCCTCAAGGGCTTGGATCTCGGCCTCTGTGAGCTTGATGTCGTGCTCGGTGTGCTCAGCCACGGTGCGCCGCCAGCCAGCGACACTCGCGGTAGTGGGTCAACGGTCGGCGGGTCCGGTGTCCACAGAAGTGGCAAGCGGGACCCCACATGAGGTCAAGCAGCCAGCCGGTCATGAGGCCACCTGGCCTTTACGGAGGGCGTATTGAGCCCTCTGTAGAGCGAGAACGCAGGTCTTGCACTCGCGGTGTCGAGGTCGAGTGCTGCGCCGGTAGACATTGTCCTCGGTCAGCTCATGGCCGCGCTTGCAGCGGTTGGTCCGCAAGGCGAGGGCAGCATTGCCCCGCAGGGTGTTCTCACGCGGCGTGACCGCCTCGAGGCTGCATGTGGTGTTCACGACGCCCCCTCGACCGCTGCCGCGTAGTCGGCCTCGGGGTCGAACAGCTCGCCGTCGACCACCTCGGAGTCGTCCTGCGTCGCGGGCTCGGCCTTGTCGGCCAGTGCCTCGGCCAGCCCACCTCTAGGCGTCGCCTGGTCGGGACGCTGCTCATCGAGTGCCGGCAGCCCGGTCACATCGAAGGCCCTGCGGAGTGAGTGCGCCTCGGCGGCCTTGAGCGACATTTCCTGGGCGTAGTCGGCGTTCCCGCCCTTGGCCTGGTAGCGGCCCGGGAAGGTGAACGGGTGCGTCATGTCCTTGCGCCACACGCTGACCCGGGACACCCATTCGCGGCCGTCCTCACTGAGGGTGGGTTCCTGCTCAACCACGATGCCGTCGAGCTGGCCGGAGCGGTGGGCGACGTGGAGCAGCCCGTCGCGGGTGATATAGACGCCGCCCTTGGGGATGACGATGACGTGCTTGAGGAGCGGGTCGAGGTCGTAGCGTTGGGCGACGGCAACGACGGCTTGGGAGCGCGGGTCTTCGGGGTTGAGGCCGAGGTAGGAGAGCACCTTGCCGGGCTGGACGGCGACGCCGTTGGCGACGTTCTCAGTGTGCTGGGTGATGGTCATGCCGTCTCGCTTTCATAGAGCGCCCAGCGGGGCGCGGGAAGGGTGGTGAAGTCGCGGCCGGTGTAGCCGGGCCACAGGTCGGTTGCGAGGCAGTCGCGGAGCCGCTCGAGCCCCTCGCGGTAGCGGCGTCGGCCGCGGGCGAGGAAGTCCTCATCGAGGTCGTAGACCTCCACGAGGTAGGGCGGCTCCTTCTCTTGTGCGATGAACGCGAACGCCTTGGCGGGGTGCCCGAGGTCGCGGGCAATGTCGAGGTAGTAGGCCGCTTGGAGGTCGTAGCCGTATCGGGCGACGGCGTTGCCGAAGCCGCTGGGGCTGGCGTCGGCGCAGGACTTGTAGTCGGTGAGGATGCCTTCGCCGAGCCAGTCGAAGCGGCAGCGGCGCAGCAGGCCAGTGGGTTCGTCGGTGGCGTAGGCGCTGACCTCGGGCTGACCCTTGGACAGCAGGCGCATGGCGGTCGTGTGGGTGGAGAGCACATCGGCCATCGCTTCGACCTTCCGGCAGTCAGCCGGCAAGAGCGCGACCTTGCCCTCTGCTCGCAGTCGATCGCGCTCGTCGCTGGCCGCCTTGAATGCCCACGAGTCGGCGAGGATGGTCTGCTTGACGCCATCTCGCTTGGTCTCGACTTCCACGCGGACCTCGACGACCTCGGCTCCGACGCCGAGAACCTTGCGGTGGGCGGCGGTCCCGAAGTCGAACACGTCCTTGTGCTCGGGGTTGTCGAGGCGATGGCGGTAGAGGGCCGGCGCCTTGAGCAGCAGCTTGATCCCTGACGCGCTGATGGAGTCGCGGTCGGCGTGGTAGGCGGCCTCGTCGGTGCCGTAGTAGATGCCGGGCTCGGTCATGCGCTTGCCTTTCGTGCGGCTTCCCAGCGTTCGCGGTGGTAGCGCGGGAGGTAGGCGGGGAGCGGGAGGCCGATGCGTTGCTTGTAGGCGGTGCAGGAGTAGCCGGCGGGCTGTCGGCAGATGGGGCAGCGGACGGTGCGGGCTGCGGGCTGGGTCGGCGGCAGGCGCACCTCGGCGGGTGGGCGTCCGGCGACATGGGGCGCGAGTCCGTCTTCGTGGATGGTCATGCGGCACACTCGTCGCAGGTGTAGCGGTCCTCGGTGCGGATGCCCTCGCCGTCGATGACCGTCCAGTCGCTTGCCCAAGCGTCCTCGCCAACGCGCAGGGCGCGCTGGCAGGAGTGGCACGATGGCGTGCTCGCCACTTCCTCAGTGGGTGCGTGGGCTGGGGAGGTCATGCCGCACGCTCCTGGGTCAGGTGGGCCATGAGCTGACGGCCAACGAACTCGGTGTACGACGGAGGAATCGCCTCGGCGATCGCCTTCTTGTCGCTGGTCCAGTCGATGCCCATAGCGACCCGCCACTCCTCGACGGAGCCCTTGCCGCCACCGTCTCCGTAGACCGCGACATACGGGCCGTCGTAGTAGGTGCCGTGTCGCCAGCCACGCACTCGCCCGCGGTGGGGCTTGTGTGCCGGCTGTGCAGCATCGAAGCCTGAGACCTCGAAGTAGCGGTGGCGGATCACGTCGAGCCCGAACATCTCGCCGCAGAGCGTGAGGTCGCGTCGGAGGTCGGAGCCTTGGACGTTCTCGATCACATAGGGGCGCCCGATGCTGGTCAGGAGTCTGCGGACCTCGGGGATGAGCTGCACGTATCGACGGCCCTGGTTGGTGCCCTTGGTGAGCGCCGTGGACGCTTGGCAGGGAGGGCTGGCATGGATGGCGGTGAACTCGTGCCCGTGGTGCGCGAGGTAGTCCAGCGCTTCGCGCTGATGGAACTCGAACGGGTAGTCGGGCTGAGGGAACAGGTCGACTCCGACGACGTCGAAGCCGGCCCGGTGGTACCCCATCGCTGCGCCTCCGGCACCACAGAACAGGTCGAGGAGCTTCATGCCGCACCTCCGAACCACAGGTCCGTCGTCACCTTGTCGGCGCGTTGTTGCAGCACCTCGGCCTCGGAGTCGGACACGTCGTCGTCGTGCTGGTTGGCGGCGTGGTCGATGGCGGCTTGGCAGGGTTCGCACCAGCCGTGTGTGCCGTGTACGTGGCAGTGGTGGGGCTGGTTCCAGTCCTGTGGGCCGTGGAGGGTCTCGAAGGCGTCGAGGATGTGGGTGTCAGGCATCGGTCACGCCTTCCGAGAGGACGCGGACGGCGTTGATGTCGGCATACGAGCGCCAGTGACCGAGGAGTGACACTTCGCCCCCCTTGGCCCACAGGCGACATTCCTCGGCGTAGACGTGAATCCAGATCGCGCCTTCTGCGTCCTCGACAACGGCCCCGAGGCCGGTCGGTTCCTCGGGCTTGGGCGGCGTCGGGTTGGCGAACTCGCGGAGGGCCTGCTGCATGCGCCCGTAATGGTGTGGGTCGCGATCGCCACCCTGGGCTTCATAGAACAGATCAGTCAGGCGGCGGGCACTACTGCCGTCCTCGAGGTCGATGACGACGAGGGGGCGAACGCTCTCGGCGGTGTCTTCGCCGTGCCTACACACCCAACGGTCGTCGAACCTGCGCACGGCCACGCACTCGGTCTCCGAGTTGCGCGAGGGCCTAATGAGGGCGACCTTGGGCCAGTCCTTCGCGCTCACGCCCCCTCACCCCCCGGCGTCTCCGGCAGATCGCGGATGAGGCGCAGGTCGCGGTCGAACGAGGCGCGGCGGTCCATGAGTCGCGCGTAGACCGGGGTCGCCTCGATCGGCTTGACGGTGGGCGCCTCCCAGTCGAGGCGGAAGTTGTCGACGCGACTGAGCAGCAGTGCGCCCTTGTAGGCGTCGGCTTCACCTTGGGCGAGGAGGGCGCGGAGTTCGGCGGCGTCAGTGCGGCGCTGCTCGACGTCCACCATGTGCTGGGCGGCGACGATCGCGCAGATGCCGAGGGCGAGGCAGAGGACGGCGAAGAGGAAGAGGATCATCGCTGGATCACCTGGACCTTCGCGAGCTCCTGCGCGTCACGCAGATGGGCGGCGTACTTCACGAGCTGGTCGTCGGTGACGGCACCGGCTGCGTGGAGGTCGGTGAGCTTGTCCAGCGTCGCGTCGATGCGGAGTGCGTAGACGGTGAACAGGTCCGCGATGTCGGCGGCCTCGGGGGTCATCATGCGGAGACCTGCTCACGGGTGTCGGCATTCTCCTTGGCGGCTTCGATCACTGCGGCTGCGCGGAGGACGGCGATCACTTCACCCTTGGCGTACTCCGCGCCTTCGGCGCGCAATGCCTGGACGCCCCTTGTCAGGGACTCGCCTCGTTCAATGGCCGCCATGACGTAGTTGTGGGTCAGGCTGTCGTTCCACAGGAATGGCAGGATCTGCGACGACAGGTAGTCGCGGACGGCGTAGTAGGCGGGACAGCGGCTGTGGACCGGTGCCTGGGCAGCAGCAAAGATCGCACCCTCGAGACACAGTGGCCCGCCGATGTCATCCCACCCACTGCCGTGCGTCCACCCCCTCTCCTCGATGAGGTCGGCTGCCCGGTTGAGGACTTCGGAAGTGTTCATCGGCTATCCTTCTTTCGATTCGTTTGCGAGGCCCGGCCGGGTTCCAGCCCTTTTGTTGGCCGGGCTCTCGCTGTTTCAGATGGACGCCGAGGCGGCGGCCAAGTAGTCAATGGCGCGTGCGAGGCTCGCTTGGTTGTCGCGCATCAATCCGAGTGCGACGTTGCATCGCCCGCAGAGCAGCCCCCGGATGCGCCCCGTCGAGTGACAGTGGTCAACCGCGAGGGAGATGCCGCGAGAATCGGGCTGGCCACAGATGGCGCAGACGCCGTCCTGCGCGTCACTCATCGCCTGGTACTGATCGAGGGTGATACCAAAGTTCTTGCGGAGTGCGGCCGCGCGGCTGACCTCCTTGTTAGGAGGTACGCGCTCTCCCCGTGGGCGCGGGGAGGCGCAGATCCATCGGCCGCGGCTCGCGCGGAATCGCAGCCGAGTTCCCGGACCGCAGATGGCGCACGACCCAGTGCTAGCGACCTCGTCTACATCTGTGAGGCGATGCCACTTCTTGGCTTGGTCGAAGTTCTCGCGGCATCGCATGACGTGAGACCTGTTGATGGGCTGGCCTCGACGCCCCAGGCATCGCTCGCCGACGCCGGCACCGCAGACCGAGCACGGCAAGACGGGGACGATCGCCTTGGGCTCGCTCATGCCACCCACCCCCGCCAGTAGCGGTAGACGGTGGACTTGTTGCCGTTGCCCTTGGAGTGCGTCGGGTCGATCGGCGCGGGCTTGTCCGTCACGTCGAGGAAGCCGTCACGACCAGCGGCCGGCGCCCACTTCGCGGAGAGCGACTGGGGGTGCAGCTGGCCGAACCGTGCGTGGAGGATCGCTGAGACGCGGGACGGGTGGACCCATCCGTCATGGGCCTGGGCGTCGGTCCAGCAGGCGTCGCGAAAGTCCTGCATTCGGACCTTGCCGAGGGCGCTGTAGTCGTCGGCGACGAGGCTCAGGAGGTCGGCGGTCGCGTCGTCAACCGGGGCGAAGCGGAGGGCAGTCATGCCGACCTCGCAGCAGAGCGGGCGGTCTGGCCGGGGAGCGCCGTGGCCCGCTTCGCGTAGTAGCGGGCGATCTCTCGCTCGGCCCGACCGTGCTGAACGGCTCGGTACTCGTCGTTGCAGAAGCCGCCCTCGCGAGGAACCTCCGGCAGATCGACGCGACGGTCGATGTGCTCCGGCAGGTTGTCGATGAACTCGCGGACGGCGGGCTCGTCGAGGAACCACTCAAGCCCTACCGCGTAGTTGTCGAGAGCCGAGTGGACCATCGCCTCTTCGGACTTCCATCCGGCGATCACCCTGTAGAGCTCGCGGGGCTCCGTCCACGAGACGTCGGCCGGGAACGTGTAGCGGGTGCTGCCCTGGTTCAGCCGCTCGCAGCGCCGCTGGGGGTCCTCGGAGGCGCCGATCTTGAAGTAGCGGCCCACGCGGATGAAGTAGACGCTCATGCGTCCTCCAGCGCGTCGAGCCAGTCGCGCAGGGCAGCGTCGGGGATGACGTAGCTGCCGGCGGGGTCGCCCTTGTTGCCCTTGGGGCCGCTGCCTTTGAGACGTCCGCTGCGCTTGGCGCGGAGGGCGCCGGAGCGGATCGCCCGCTTGATGGTGTCGACCGACAGGCCGGTTTCCTTCGCGGCTTCCCTGGTGTTGTAGGACAGCTTGCGAGCCATCTCAGACCACCTCCTTGTGGACGCGACTGCTACGCGGGGCGTAGTCGAGGACATAGAGGTCGCCCGGATGCAGCCCGTAGGCGACGGCGAGCGCGTCGAGCATCTGGACCGAGGCGCCGCGCACGCCGGTCTCGATGGCCGACAGGGTGCCTCGCGAGACCTTCTGGCCGAGGAGTTCCGAGACGGTCTCCGCGACCCCCTCGAGGGTCTGCTGGCTGGCGATGCGGAGGCTTCTCAGGGAGGCCACCGGAGGGGTCTTGATGCTCTGCTTCTCACTCACATTGGGTATCTAACGGCATACATGCCGTTAGCGCAAGCAAACTTGGGTGAGTCGTCTAGAAATCTTCGGCAAACATGCTGACCTGCGGAACCACATGGCTGGCATTCAGGCACGCGGGGAATGACAGGCGGGTTGTTTGCTTACCCCGACGTCTGTTTGCTCAAAAAAGATGGCACGATGTGCTCATGTCTTCTGACGCCGCCCGGTTCGCGCGCGCTGTGCTTGACGCCTTCGAGGCGGCGGGACGTGTCACCGACGCCGCCGTCCATGCCGCAGGAGGCCCGTCGAGCACGACGATGACCAAGCTCCGCAACGCTGCCGAGCGGGGCGGCGAGCTGGCCGAGCCGCGCTCCCAGACGTGGGCCGCCATCGAGCGAGCCGCGAACTGGCCCGCTGGCTCCGCGCGCAGACTGTGGCAGGGCGAAGAGCCCCCCGCGCAGGTCGCGCTAGCGGTGGAGGAGGTAGAGGAGGGCTTCGTGCAGTTCGAGATCACCGGCAACTTCGGGGTCAAGGCCATCGTCAAGGGTCCGGTGCGCGACCTTGACGCACTCCAGGAGGCGGCGTCGAAGCTGATCGCCGGCATGAACATCGAGGCGCCGGCTGTCGAACGCACCTAGTGCCTGTCGGTCCTCTCGCCTAGGGTCTGTGGTATCCATCAGCGGCCGACACGAGGGGAGCGTCTCGGGATGCACGGCATTAGGTTTGTGGACGACGATGAGCTGCCAGATGGGCATGACTTCATGCTCGTCTCGACCGACAGTTGGGTGCTCATCTTCTACCGCAGGAGCGCACTGACTCCACAGAACCTCGAGGACTCCTGGGCAGCGTTCCGTGCGCTACGCACGCAGCGCCCGCCCGGCCGTCAAGCGAGGCGCCGTGAGGATGCCCGCCACCTCGCTGCGGTGGACACCCGGCGGCTGGCCTAACCGAGCTGCAGCCGCTCCCCCACCCGCTGCATGGCCTCCATCAGCGGCTCACGGCGGCGGGTGCGGTAGCGCAGCGACGTGGCGACCGAGGAGTGACCCAGTAGGTCGGTGACGACGTGCTCGGGGACGCCCGCCTCGAGCAGCATCGTGGCGGCAAAGTTGCGGCACTCGTGGACGTGGTAGGGCGCTGGCACCATGAGCTTGGTCGCCTCGTCCTCGCGCATCCTCGTGGGGTGGCTGATTCCTGCCGTCTCCTGCAGCGCCCACCATTCGGCGCGGTCGTGCTTGTCGTTGGCGGGCCTGCCTTTGAGGTTCGGCCACACCAGCCCCCACGGGTTGGCCGGGGCGATCTCACGCCATTGGAGCAGTCCATCGCGGACGGGCTCGAGCAGCGGCGCCACCCGGTAGCCGGCGCGCGACTTGGGCCGCACGAGGTGGTAGGCGTCGACCAGGTGCCGCACCTCGTAGCCGTCCGGGAGGCGGAAGCCGCTGCGGCGGTCGCGCGGCACGTTGTACGGGAGCGCCTGCAGCTGCCACTCGATTACGGCCTCCCCGAACGGGGCACCAGGGCGCTCGGTGAAGTCGATGGCGTCCCACGTCAGGCCCAGACACTCCCCGAGGCGCTGACCATAGAGCAAGGTGAACAGCCAGCGGGAGCCGTGCGGGAGCGTGGCGGCGACCCCGAGGCAGGCCAGACCCTGGTCGACGCTCATCGCTAGCCGGTCCGACTTCGGGGCCGCGGGTGCCTTGACCTTGAGGACGCGGGGCTGGATCGGGTGGCCTTCGGCGACGGCGGCCTCGAGCATCGTGCGGAGCGCGCGGTGGACATCGGCGGCTTGTTTGTCGGCACGACGGCAGGCCTCGTGGACGGCACGCACGTCGGCAGGGGTGAGTTGGGCGAGCCTGCGGTGTCCGATGGTGGGGACGACCCAGCGCCGGATCGGCGAGGCTGCGGCGTTGTACGCCTTCGGGGCGAGGTCTCGCACGCGCATGGCGAGGTACTTCTCAGACCAGCCCTTGACGGTCTCGCGGGGCGACGTGCCGATCTCGCCGCGCTCGCGGGCGAGCTGGGCGTCGCGGAGCTTCCGCTTGACGATCGCCTCGGTCTTGCCGGTGAGGACGACGCGCTTGGGTGTGCCCTCGGCGGTCCACCCGTCCCTGATGGCAGCGACCCAGCGGCCGTCGCTCTTGCGCTGGTAGATGCTGCCGGTCTTGTAGTCCCGTCGCGCCATGCCCGCCTCCGCAGGGTTTAGCCATGTCGTTAGCCATTCGTTGCCCTCAGAACCTACGGCATGCACCCTCAATCACGCTCAACCGTGGGCTTTTCACCGTCCTCGCGGTGCCATTCTATCGCCTCCTAAGCGAAAGGTCGCAGGTTCGACTCCTGCCTGGGGCACCACGTTTCGGCCCACAATGTTAGCCATTCCGTTAGCCATTCTGCCCGAAACCGACATGTCCGAGGCCACGGCCGACCACCTCGACGGCTTGATCTCGGACCGCGCGGCTTGCCCGTTCAGGGGGCCGTCGTCACGGGCGAGCTCGAGTGACCCGTCAGCATCACCACACCGCCCCACACGCCCGACACGCCTGACCACCGGAGGCCAGCGGGATCAGCCTGGTCCGTTGCTTGCAGTTGGGGCAGGTGGTGATCGCGGTCGCCGTTGCCGCGTCGTTGCTCGTGTTCATGGCTCGATGCTGCCACCGAGGTCTGACAGCCGAAGTCTTTACCTTCTCCCACTTGACAGGTGTACGTACACCGGGTAATCTTCTCTGTATCGGAAGCGAACGAACACACCGGGTTTCCCGGCTCCATCAGGAGCCGCCCGTCTCCGAAAGGAGTGTGGTCCTCATGGCCACCACGTCCGCTTTCGCCAAGTGCCCCGGCACGGTCTGCACCTGCGGCGGCACCGAGACCGTCACGGTCCGCCTCGGCAACGACCGCCGCACCGGTCGGGCGACGCTCACCTTCTCGCCGTGCGCGCCGCTCGTCGCGCAGGGCTGGAGGGGTCGGGTCGCCTCGGTCGAGTGGGCGTGACGACCCACCACGTAGCGGTCACCTTCACAGGTGGCCGCTACCCCCATCGGCCCACCTGCTCCTGCGGGTGGGCGTGGTGGGGGTATCTCACCCAGCAGGCCGCGCAGGGCGTGGCCGACTCTCACCTAGCAGAAGGGCTCACTCCATGAGCACGATTCAGTTCGAGGGCGCGGAGGCCCGCGTCATCGACGCCGACATGAAGGTCAACCACTTCGACGAGTCTGGCCGGTTCACGCATCAGACCACCGATGGCTTGCTGCTCGAGGTGCCGGGGGTCGAGGCAGCGTGCCTCGCCAAACCTGACGGCTCCGGGGGCTACGTCGCCACGATCCCCGACTGGCGCGCCCGTGCCTAACAAGCCGCGCCACGAGAACCGTCACCGCATGGTCCGCGTCGAGGACGAGCTCTGGGAGGCCGCGAAGGACCAGGCCACCGAGCAGGGAACGACCGTGAGCGCAGTCATTAGGACTGCGCTACAACGTTTCGTGGATGGGACATGGAGGCCGTGAGCTACCACCGACACCCTGGCGGTGTCGCCGGCGTCCGTAAGCCCAGCCCTAACCCAGCCTCCAAATGAAGCAATCGCCCCGCCCTCCGAAGAGGACGGGGCGATGCTGTTCCCGCGGTAGCGGCGAGGTCAGAGCACGTACCCACCCGCCGACCGTCGCCGCCAGCGGTAGACGCAGACTGCGAGTGCGGGCCACCCGAGCAGCAGCAGGTGGCGGGGTCTCATGGCTGGTCGAGCACCACGGTCACGGCGAGCGCGATGAAGCCGAGGACGAGCAGCGCGTAGAACATCAGCGGCGTCGTGCGTGGACGTTGCTCGTGGCGAGCGCGGACACCAGCGCCGTGAACAGGCCGCAGAAGAACTGGTCCCAGTCGCCGTCCGACGCCTGCCAGACGGTGAACACGAGGGAGCCGACGAAGAGGACCGCGTAGGCGATCTTGCGCCAGCGCGGGGGCAGGGCGTCGGTGAGCGGGTTAGAGGTTGCCATGGTGGTGCTCCTTCGTCAGCAGGTGATCTGGGGGGCGCCGAGAGTGCAGCCACAAACGCCGGAGCCGCCGTTCTCGGGGCGGCAGGGACAAGAAGCGGTGCGGTCGACGGGGACGGCAATGCTGTGGACGTTCGGCGCGTTGACCCTCGCGAGGAGGGCCAGCAGTTCATTGATGCGCCGGGTCAGGTCGTCGGCCGAGCATGCGTGACTGCCGAGGTAGCGAGCGGCGCAAGTGGGGCAGACGCCGCCGTTCCAGCTGGCCGATGTGATGCTGGCGGTGTTGATCGACTGGACGGTCATCGGTTCTCCTTCTCGTTGCGGAACAGGCGGGCAGTCACGGCCTTGTGGTCGAAGCCGCTCATCCGTGGCAGCACGTCGGCGGTCCCGCGCATGGTGGTGAGGAAGCCGTCGATGGTGCGGATGCCGTGGGTGGCTGCGTGGGGTGCGACGACGCGGAAGCCGTGGCGCTCGAGCGGGCGTCGGTTGCGGCTCAGGTTGAGTTCCATGTTGAAGTCCGCGGACATGGTCGTCTCGTCGGCGCGGACCTTCTTGGCGAGCTCGGCCAGGAGCCCCGACACCTGACCGACAGCGGCGGTGTGCGCCCGATGCTGGCTCGGGTTGTACAAGTGGGCGGGGAAGTGACCAACCGGCCGCAGCAACTTCCAGCGGTCCTCAGGGTGGGCCAGCAGCTTCCAGTGCAGGTCGACCGAGTGCATCTCGCGAGAGCCACGCATCCATGGGCCGGTGTGCAGTTTCAGCACGCCCTCGTCGAGTGGCTCCCAGTCGCGCCAGAGCACGTCGGCTTCGTGGCGGCCATCGCGCTCCCAGCCTTCGACGTCGACCTCTCGGGCCTCGGTGATCCCGGCGATGCGTGTGTGGTCACGCAGGAGGTCCAGCATCTCGGGCCAGGTGCCCGCGTTGAACTTGCCAGAGAGGTGGGCGTCCCTCATGGCTGCCACCGACGACGCCGGGGGAGCCGGTCACCTCGGTCGAGTGCGCGAACGATGTCGGCGGCTTCGTCGTAGCCACGCGCCTTGCCGCGCAATGAGGCGGCGAACTCGGACTGGCCGTTGGCCTGCGCCTCGCGGGCGGCGATTCGGGCGGCTTCGGCCCGCGAGCGCAGCTCTCGCTGGGCGCCGTTCGCGCGCCGTGATGACTGGCCGAGCAGGATGGGCGCCCGGGTGTTCACGACAGCACCACTGCTCGCTGGCCCGGGTTGACCTTGAGCACCTGCTTGCCGCGCGGGCTGTCGAGCAGCCGCCGGGCCACCCGCTCACAGGCAGCGAGGTCACGGTTGATCTCGAAATGCATCGTGTCCTTGCGGCCCTGGTAGTCGCCGCCCCACCGGATGCACTCGTCGTACTTGTCGAGGATCGCGTGGATGGTGGCGGCTTCGGCGGGCGTGAACGTGCCAGTGACGCCGAGCGGGTGGTCGGTGGCGTTGAGGTCCTCCGCCGTGCCGCTGGAGTGGTTGCTCAGGGTGGTCTCGTAGCCGCGCACCGGACGGTAGGCATAGCCCCAGTCATCGAGCAGCGGCTCCTTGAGCGCCTCCACGCGCCGGTCGAACCGGGTGGCGAGGTGGACCAGCAGGAAACCCGCAGAGCCGCCGCGCAGGCGCAGCGACGTGTCGGCACCGGGGACGGTCCACGTGTGGAGCAGGCTGGACGACGCCGAGAGCGCGGGCCAGCGGTTCTGAGAGGTAGCCATCAGCACGTCACCTGCGGGCCGCTCAGCACGCAGCCGCAGATCCCGCTGCCGCCGTTCTCGGGGCGACATGGACACGACGCCATGCGGTTGGTCGGGATGCGAGTGCTGGTGACGGACGGGTTGCCCGTTCGCGCCGACAGTGCGAGCAGTTCGTTGATGCGGCGGGTCAGGTCTTCGACGGAGCAGGTGTGCGAGCCGAGGTAGCAGGCTCCGCACTGGACGCACCGGGGGCCGTTCCATGTGGTTCCAGTGCTGATCGACGTGATGCCGCCACTCGCGCTCTGAATAGATCCGATGGTCATGTGTTCCTCCCATGTGGTGGCCCTCCCGGCCGCGCGCATGGGTACACGCGGCCGGGAGGGTGTAGGCGCCCCGCTCCGGTTACGGGGTGTCAGCGGGTGACGAGACGGGCGAGGCTGCGACGGAGCCGGAGAAGCAAGGTCAGGTGTCGTCCGAGTTGCGCTTGGTGTCGATCACGCGAGGCGGCTCGGGCAGCGGGTACTTCTTGCTGAGGTCCGAGCAGTCGTGCTGCACATAGACCTTGTTGATGTAGGCGCGGAAGTCGTCATAGAACGCGCGCTGCTGCTTGGTCGGATGCGGGTTGTTCGAGGTCGACACGTCGAGGATGTAGCCCCACAAGGCACGTGACGCGGCACGTGACTCGTTGGCGTTCTCGCAGCTGGTGACCAGGTCGCGGCCGTTCTGCACGGACGCCGTGCCACCGAGGATGACGCCGGCTAGTGCGACGAAGCCGATCGCGGCGTAGAGCACGAGGAACCAGCGGTCGAACCATGCTCGGACTGTCTGGCGAACGACCATGACGAACTCCTTGTGGATCTCTGAGAGGCGCCCGAGCCAGAAACTCAGGCCGAGGGTGGCGGCCCAGGCGGTGAGTGCGGTGAGCCACGGGAAGTCGTGCATGTCAACGCCGTCCTGTGAGCTTCCCGACGTCGACGCCGAGAATCAGGAGGGCTGCGCTTCCAAGGAAGATGGTGACCATGTCCGAGCCGTCGTTGACCATGTTGAACACCATCGCCACGACGAATCCGGCTGCGAACAGGAACACGACCGGTCGTGGGTTGACGGGCTTGTCGTCCTCGGGGCTCTCGGTCACTCGGTCCCCCTCGGTGCGATGTGGGTCGTAGGCTGCTGCGATCCCCGGGCGACGGTGGCCGCCGTTCGCTCGGGGTAGGCCCATCCCGCTCTGGGGCGGTGCGCCTTGGGGCGGGGTGGGCTGCTGCTATCGGTGCTGTTGGTGCTACTGGAGCAGGCCCAGCGTCTGGAGGTCGTCCAGCAGGGAGTTGAGCAGTTGCTTGGTGTTGACGAGATCGGCTCGCAGCGCGTCGAACTCGGTCTTGGTCGGTGTTGCCCCAGCCGCGTCGCTCGACGTGAGTGCGGAATGCGTGCGAGTCGCTGTCGCGTAGGTCTGCGTGTAGGCGGCGGGACGGGCCGCGGGCGTCGTCCCGTAAAAGCCGACCGTTGTGCCGTCGTGGTCGAGCGCCCCACCGACGACGGCGTTGCGCGCAAGGAACAGGTCGCGAGGGCGGAACGTGGAAGTGCGCCCGATGTCGAAGCTGTTGTCGGTGCCGAAGCACAGCGACCCGGCGCCGATGGAGATGTCAGCGGACGATCCGAGGTTGCCCACGTAGGCCGTCGGGGCGCCGGTCCCGTTGCCGAAGTAGATGCGGCCGTTGACCGGGTCGACGGTGACTCGCTCGCTGGCGTCGGCGGCCCGCTTGCCCTTGATGTGACTGGCCGAGAAGCGCCACGCCCAAGCTGTCGCGATGTCATCGACCGATGTAGCGGCCTCCATAATGACGGCCGACGGGCTGGAGGAGGACGACTTGTTCCGCAGGCGCAGGAGGCCGTCCGCGCTGGAGCCGTAGATCTCGAAGCGGTTGTTGGCCTGGAGGCTGTTGTAGGTCTCGCCAGTGACCCTCGTGACCACCGCGCTCGCCTGCTGGTAGCCGCCGATGATGGTGTTCCGGTCGGCGTTCGCCCCGAAGCGCACGGTCCCGAAGCCGGCGCCGCCTTCGAGGCGCGGGTTGATGAAGATGTTGTACTGGCCGCCGTCGATGTCGATCTGGTATTCGGCGACAGAACCTTCGACCGACGGGTTGAGAAAGAGGTTGTTGTTGATCGGGTGCGTGCCCGGAGTGAAGTAGATGTGGCGGGCGCCAGAGACGGCGGTTGTCCCCTCGCTGCTGGAGTGGCTGAACCGGCCCCCGAGGTAAAGGTTCTGGTTGCAGTACCCGGTGCTGGTGGCGTCGAGGACGAGGTTCCGCTTGTTGGTGTCGAGGTGTCCGATGTGGAAGGTGTTGTACGCACAGCCCGCCGCCTGGCCGGTGATGTTCAGTCCGGTCTCGAAGCCGAACACCCGCGGGGGTGTGTAGACGGTGCAGGTGAAGCAGTTGATGACCTGCACCCCGACGGTTCCGGCGTTCCACCCACTCGATGGCTTGTTCGCCTCGATGACGGACGGAAGACGGAAGGTCTTGCGATGGAGGCTCGCGCCGTCCCCCACCTGGAGCGCCACGCCGCTTCCCGTGTAGTTCAGTGTCGCCAGCGCCATGTCCACAGCACTGCGGACCGTGACGGTCGACGCGATCTTGTAGGTGCCCTCGGCGTGAAGCCTGCCACCACCCGCGACGGCCGCGGCGTCGGCGGCGTTGATCGCGGCAGTGTCGTCAGTCACCCCATCGTTGGCCGCCCCTTCGGCTTCGGGGAAATAGAGGCCGAGCGCTGGGGCGTGCTTGGACCGGCTGACCCGTGCCACCGTTGTGGCCGATAGCACCGCGCTGGTCTCGGAGTCGGTGTCCTCGATCCGGCCAGCGATGATGGCGTCGGTGGTGGTGCCGAGCGCCTCGACAGCTGCCCGGTCCTCGGCGGTCTGCTCGGCGTATGCGGCCACCGACTCGACCAGATCGGGGGTGACGACCAGCGGCTCGGTCTCCTCCAGCGCCTGTAGCGCCGCATCCCCGGTGATCTCGTAGGTCCGCGACCACAGCAGCCGGTTGGTCGAGGGCTCCTTGAAGTCGAACCGCCACACGACCCCGGTCGCACCCTCGTCGAGCGGGATCTGCATCGGTTCACCGAGAATGCCATCCGTCTCCCTGGTCTCGCCGCGCACCGGGTCATAGGTGAGGCGGTCAGACAGAGACAGCACCCCATCCTTGACCAGGGGGTGCGCCTCGATCCTCAACGGCAGTCCAACATCGCTGCCGGGGACGGTCACCTTGCCAGTGATCTCGGCGAACGTGGTCACGGTGCCTCCAGTGCGTTGAGTCGTGCGGTCAGGTCGTCGATCTGCGCCTGCTGCCGTTGGGCCAGTGCGGTGAGGTGGGTGACGAGCGTCGGGTAGGCGAACCCGTCCGGCAGGCCCTCGTTGTCGTAGACCACAAGTTCGGTCAGGCCGAGCTCGTCGACCTCCTCAGCGATGAAGCCGAAGTAGCGTCCGGGGCCGTCCTCGGAGTTCTTCGACACCCACGAGCGGGTCCGCAGGGCGAGCACCGCATCGAGGTCGATCGCTGCGTCCTCGATGTTCTTCTTGTAGCGACGCGATGACGTGGACTTCTGTAGTTCACCCGAACCGTTCATGTTCACGTTCGCGGCGCCGGCGGTGGTCGGCTGGGAGTCCACGTACACCCGGTCGCCGTGGACCTGACCCACGCAGTCGAGGCGAGCCCCGAAGTAGGCAGACCCCAGGACCGTGAAGTCCGCGCCGGTGCCGATGGAGCCGATGGTGACCTGGGTGTCCGCGTCGGTGATGTCGGCCTGCAGTATGAACGCCTGATAGGCGGGGTCGAAGAGCAACCACCCGGTCTTGCCGGTGGAGACGTTGGTGAACGCGAACCCGGGGTTGCCCATCGCGCCGGTCGGCCCAAAGGTCGAGACCGTCACGTTGTCGGAGACCTCGAGCGACTGCGCGGTCAGGTCCGTGCCGACGTTCAGCGAGAATCCGACCTCGACGTTGTCGAAGTAGCCCGCGCCGGTGGCCTCGTTCAGCAGGTACGCCATCCAGCCGTACTGGCCGTCGCGGCGCAGCTCCACCGACTCCCCGACGCCGCCCCGCGCGCCCTCCTCGAGTACGCGGGCAAGGCCCTCGGAGGCGTCAGCGGTGATCGGCCGATCGGTGGGGTCAGCGTCGTCTGGGAGGACTGAGACCTCGTACCCGTAGGCGATGCGGGGGACGGCGCCCATGTAGCCGGTCTCCGGGTCGGTCACCGCCACCGTCTCGCCCTCGGTGCTCGACGCGGTCAGCGCCGGGTCGATGGTCAGAGTGTCGGTGTCGTTATCGACCGAGGTGACCTCGTACACGTACAGGCTGCCCACCACGATGCGGCTGCCAACCTCGAAGTCGGCCGTGTCGGCGACCGTGAGCACGGTGGCATCCAGCGCGGCATCGGCGACCAGCACCGACCCGGCCGTCTTGCGCTCGAAGTGGGTGATCTGGCCCCGCATCGTCTCTTCGTCCTTGGCCACGCTCACCACCAGCTCCTGTCCAAGTGCCTGCCCGACAAGCCACGGCCACGGACCTGGCGCGGATGCTTCAGCGAGTTGATCGACAGCGGCGCCGGCTCAGGCCCCAGCGGCAGCGTGAACCGAGACACCCGCACCCGGCCCAAGGCCGACTCGCCCTTGACCGCCACAAGGTCGAGCTCCTCGAGGTGCGGCAGCGGCAGCACGTCGACCTGGGTGTCAGTGACCCCACGCTCGGCACGAGACCGAAGACGGATCGCGCGCGCCTTCGCCTCGGCCTCGGTCCTGATGGCGTCGTTCTCCTCGGTCAGCACGTCGCGGTAGAACTTGCCGTTGTGCTTGAGGTTCTCCTTGGAGTTCCCCCACGCCGGCCCCAGCTCACGGACATCGCGCACGCGGCGCTTGTGGTGCTTCGGCTTCCGCCCGATGACCTCGAAGGTGTTCTTGGTCCGCGACGAGTCCGTGTCGACCACCGGCTCGCTCATCAGGTGCCGGTCATCGAGCACGATGCACGGGGCGTCGGGCTCGCGACGCAGCCGCGGGTGACCGGTCGCGTCGAAGAACAGGTGCCGGTCCATCGACCGGGCAAGGTGTTGGCAGGCGGCCCACAGCGTCTCGCGCTTCCCGACCGTCATCTTCTCCGGCAGTCGCGCAGGCAGGTCAGGGATGCCAGCAAGTTGGGTGAACCCGGCCTCACGGAACAGCGCCTTGATGACCGAGGTCTTGCGGGTGCCCTTGCGGAATGTCTCTTGGTTCCACTTCGTCTGGAACATCTGTCGCTCCCAGCCGTGACCCACGATCTGCACCTCGCGGCCGGTGCGGTCGAAGTCGAACAGCGGGCCAGTGAAGACAGGGAACTCGACCTTGCCGACGCCCACTATCCAGCGGCAGTCATGGACCCGCATCGCGTAGGCAGAGTGGAACGGGAGGTCGTTGGAGGACTGCGGCTCGAACATCATGCGTCGGTCGACCACGAACGACATCTCGCAGATCCGCGACGGCGTCGTGTCGTCCGACATCGCATCCACCGTCACCTGGCCACCGGAGGTCTCCAGCGTCAGGTGCGCCACGAGCCCGCCGTTGTCGCGGCGGAACAGGTCGACCTCGATCTGCCGGCGCTGCAACGGCGCGACCAGGCCGGCCTTCACCAGCTTGAACTCGCCGTGGTCCAACCCACCGGGGATCAACATCAGTCGAAGTCCTCGACCTGCTGCACCACGACCGAGACCGCGTGCTTCATGTTGCCCGCGTGGAAGCCGCCCTCCGACGCCTTGCCCGGATAGGGCAGCGGCTCAGAGACCAGCACGTTCGCCGTGATCGCGATCGTCCCGAACGTGACCGTGACGTCCCACTCGGGGTGGTCGCGGAACTTCATCAGCGCGTCATAGTCGGCCTTGAAGTCGCGGCCGTTGGTCGAGCCGAGAGTGCCGGCGAAGGTACCTGCGACCCCGCCAAGTGACCGGACCATCTGCACGTTGTAGGGCGCGTTGAGCAGCTCGTAGGTCGTCACCTTGTCCTGGGAGGCGAACCCTGCGACGTCGACCCCGAGCAGCGACACCGAATACCCGTGACCCGAGATCCAGAACTCCTCGACCTCCGTGCGGATCGTCGCCGGTGCCGAGTCCCGGGAGGCGTTGCCTCCAGCAACCGCGGCCACCGTGAACTTCCGTGCCTTGTACGGCGGGCAGCCAAAGAACTCGTAGACGAACTGATCGCCATCCCACGACACATCATCGAGGTCCAGCCGGGCGACAAAGTCGTCAGCCATCTTCACCACGAAGCCCTCTGCATAGCCCTCGGCGATCTTCCACGCCAGCCGGACCACCGGAGTGGAGCCGACCTGGGAGACCGTCAGGTTCGTCGGGACCGTGACCGCCGCGTCGGAGTCGACGTGGAACTGCAGCCACAACTCCGTCCAGATCGGATCGCCGGGCGTCGCGATCCGGTCCTCGTCGTCGAGCACTCGGATGCGAGCCCAGTAGTCGGAGCCGTTGCGGATGACACGCTTGCGGGTGTCAGGGTCACGGAACGGAACCTCGTGGGCGAACTCCGAGAGCCCCTCGCCGTTCTGCTGGCGGGAGTCGTAGAGCTCGCGAGTCTTGTCGGAGTTGAAGATCTGCAGCCGCCACCGCTGGATGTCGCCATCGGAGGCGACCTCGAACGTCGGCGTCACGTCGTAGACCACGCCGCCGGTCAGGTTGGTGACCTCGATCGCCGGCTTTGTGAGCGTCGTCCACTCCGCGATGTCGGACCAGTCAGACCACAGGCCCGACTCATCCATGTGAGCCATCCGCCAGAACACGGTGCCCGAGGCGCCCGGGTAGGACGTCGTCGAAAGGTCCAGTGACGGTGCGCCACCCTCACCTGGTGCCACAGAGCCCGACGCCCAGTCAGAGACGAACGTCAGGCTCGACATGTGGCCGACCTCGACCTTGAGCGCCGCCAGGGTGCGCGACTCCCCGCCCGGGTCACGGAACGCCGAGGACAGCACCGGCTTCGCCAACGACACCAGCCCACCATTCGGCGACAGGTCGGTCGGCGGGTCCGGCTGCTCCTGCGTGGAGTAGACCAACTGCCACGAGTCGTTCTTGTACTCAGACTCGGTGCCGTAGATCCGGTTGTCGGCGGTCGAGTTGGTGCTGATGAGCAGGCCGTAGTTCTCTGCGCCGTCCGCGACCGTCTGCAGGAACGCCGCGACCGGGATCTCGACATAGTCGCCGTCAGCGGTCGCCGGGACCGCGACCGTGAACGCCTGGCCGGTCCGCAGCGACAGCGAGCCCAGGGTGCTCGAGTTGATGTTGCGCAGCGCCTTGCGCTCGTTCAGCGGGGTCACGGTCCACGTCTGCGCCGCCAGCGTCTTCGTCCGCACTCGCAGGGTCGCCGAGTCCACCGTCTGCCGGCGCAGGCCCGACACGTCGAACTTCACGACCACCTTGCACACCGGGGACGTGGACTGCAGCCGCGGGTAGGGGGCCTTGGAGTTGTCGCGCGCCGGAGCGTTGGTGTTCGTCGAGGTCTCGCGGAACGAGGAGCCGGCGATCGTGCGTTCAGTCATCAGAGGCCTCGTGACCGGCGCTCGAAGTCGCGGGTGAAGCTGATCTCATCCTGAGCGACGCCGCGCGCCTTGCCCTCGACCAGGCGATTGAGCGCGCCGTAGACGTGCTTGTCGAAGTCGGGACCGGGAGCGGGCGGCGGCGTTGGAGAACTGCCGCGGCCGGTGCTGGCGCCGACGTTCGGGGCGCCGCCACCGTGGCCGTAGGGCAACTGGTGGTCGCCCACGCTCTGCAGCATGTGGATCCTGTCGATGACCGTCTGAATCTGCGCGTTGGCGGCCTCTGCGCCGTTGACGTGAAGGAAGGTCGACCATGCCTTCGGAACGCCCTCGATCACCTTGCGGTACTGCTTGAGCAGGGCTGTGTTCGGGTCGATGCCGGCAGTAGTGAACAGGCTCCTGATCTGAGTCGGCGTCAGGTCGTACTGGCCAATGAGTTCCTTCACGGCCTTCTTCGACTCGGGCACGCCGCTGATGGCGATCTTGGTCTGCAGGGTCGGCGGCAGGGTCTTGAAGATCCGCTGCGCCTCGTTCATGACGACGAGTGCCTTCTTGTTGGCCGCAACCCTGCGGTCGATCTCGGCCGCGCTCAACCCCTCGTCGTCGAGCAGGTTGTACTTCGGCCCCGAAAGATATCTGGGCTCTTGGATCGGCGTGCCCGCCGAACGTTGACTACCGATGCCGATGGGGATCAGTGGGACCATGCCCGGCAGGGTGCCGAACGGTGCCTTGCCGCCCGCACCGGGCGCACCCGGTGCGCCGGGGACACCTACACCGCCAGCACCGAAGCCAGCATTGGTGACGAACACGGGCATCGGTGCGGCCTTGCTAATGCCGCCGAGGAGGCCGCCCCCCGCACCACCGAGCAGACCTGCGCCAGCCCTGCCGAGGTTGCCGAAGCCGACGACCTTGCCGGCAAACAGGCCACCGACGATCGCGGTCTGCGCCCACTTCGGCATCTTGCCGAAGGCGTCCGCAAGGTCGCCCGCGTACTCGCCAGCCTTCTTGAGAACAGGCTTCAGCGCATCGGCCGCGTCGACCATCGCAGGCAACACGTCGTTGGCGACCGGCTTGGCCGCGTCGTAGAAGTCTCCCAGCTTCGGGACCAAGTCGTCCTTGACGAAGGTCGCGAAGCGACGAATGGCCGGGATGCCCTTCTTCTGGAAGGCGTCAACCCAGCCCTCGATCGCCGGGACACCCTTCTTCAAGAACCAGTGCTCGACGTCATCGAGTAGCGGCAGCAGGACTGTGCCGAGCTTCTCCTGGATGTTGCCCCACGCGACAGAGACCTTGTCGCCCATCGTCGCCTGAGCCGCAGCAGCACCGCCGAACTCAGACTTGAGCTCGCCAAGGATGAGCTTCTGGGCCTCCATCGTCTTGCCGGACTCGACCAGCGTCTTGATCTGCTTCTGCTGCTGATCGTCGAACGTCACGCCCACTCGAGCCAGCGCCGCGATGCCCTTGATTGGGTCGTTCAGCGCCTTGCCGAGCTGGATGGCCGCCGACTTGGGCTCGTTGCCCATTGCCGTCGCCATGTCGGTCATGATCTGCGTGGTCTGGCTGAAAATGTCGTTGCCGGCGCCAGCCTCGTTCTTGATGTTCTTGAACGTCAGCAGCAGGTTCGCGCCGGACTGGATCGCCTCGTCGTCGATGCCCGTCTTGAGGCCGATCGCGCCGGACAGGTCGCCGACCTGCTTGGCCGTGACCTGCGCGGCGCTGCCCGTGGACTTGATGACCTGGGTCGTCAGGGCGCCGACCTTCTGCGCCTCACGGGCCTCACTGAGCGAGTCCTTGGTCAGCTTGAACGCGGCAGCACCGACAGCAGCGAAAGCCGCTGCACCCAAGAACGCCGCCCGCTTCGCGTGGCCGGAGATGCTCGAGGCCATCGAGCGACCAGCCGAGTCGCCAAACGTCTTGCCGCCACTCAGGCCAGCAGAACGCATCGGCCCAGACGTGCCCGAGGCGAGCTTGTGCTCGAAGCCGTCGAACGAGGGGATGATTTGAGCGGGGCTATTGCAAGGCCGCGTATCCCACGTCCTGCAATTTAATCACCTCGCTCTCTCCGCGATCTAGCGGTCAAACATCGCCATTGCCTCGTCGATTGCCGACGTGACTTCGTTCTCCTCGCGGTCACGTTGGACCAGCGCCCACAGGGGCGCCTCCGGGGGAAGCGCCTTGATCCGCACCCAGACCTGCCGCAGCGTCAACGTGCCGCGATACAGGTCGCCCAGGTCGGTGTTGCCGTAACGCCAAAGAGAGCCCTCCAGGGCCTCCTCGTACTCGCCGAGGAGCCACAGGAGGGCTAGGAGTTTCCCCCCGCACCAGTCAGCGCCGAACTGATGCGCTCGGCGAACTCCTTCAGCTCGTCGACATCGGGGTCGATGTCGAGCAGGGCGTCGAACTGGTCGGGCGGCAGGAAGGTCTCAGCGATGAGCAGGTTCCACTCACCGAAGCCGGACTGCAACTCGTCCCGCATCTTTTTGACGTGGGACAGCCGGCGCTTCGTGGGCACCGACCACTCGCGGTCGAAGTAGGTGAAGGTGGAGGTGCCGTCGCCGGTCGCCTCAGCCTCGAGAGGGCTCTTGTCACTCATGCGCGGGATCTCCTTCGTGTGCGCGCGGGATCAAGGAGTGGGACGGGGCCTCCCGCGCAGGAGCCCCGTCCCACATTCGTGGGGCTACTCCTGCTTGCTGGCCGGGTAACGGGCGTGACCGTTGGCGACAAGGCGCTTGGCCGTGGCCTCGTCGAACTGCCGGCGCTTGCCGTGTTCGTTCCCTCGGCTGTTGCCGACCATGAACACCGTCACCTTGGCCGACTTCTCGGCGGGCTTCTGCTCGCTCACGCCTTGTCGCCCAGGTAGTAGTCGTAGAGCTCGCCGTCGGCAGTCGGGTAGATCGTGACCGTGACGGTGCGAAGCGACTCGTTGGTCCCGAATGAGCGGCTGATGTTGTCGACCGTCGCGTAGTTCTTGGAGATGTACCGCTCGCACTGGGTCGAGTTCTCCCGGTGGAAGCCGATCAGGAACTTCTCGCTGGTGTCCCGCTGCTTCAGGACGCCAGAGATGTTCCCGCCCGTCTCGGTCAGGTCCGAGACGTCGTACACCAGCCCGAGAGTGGTCAGCGTCGACTCCTTCGCGGTGAACGAGCGAGTCTCCTTCATGTCGCTGTAGGTGGTGCCGTAGACACCGAAGCCCGCAGCGGAGTGGTCCTGCGACGCCACGGTCTCCGTGCCGTCGTCGAACGGGGTGTCGGAGGCGAGAGCACCCACCGGGTCCCACTCGTCAACCACGGGGCCGACTGTGTTGTTGAGGGTGAATGCCGCATTGGTCGTCGGGACCGTGGCGGTGAGGGACCCGAGGAGCACGGCGTACTTGCTCCAGACCGGGGCCTTGGCGGCGGGATCGCCAAAGAGAGGCTGAGTAGCCATCCTGTGTGCTCCTTCAGGTGCGGGTGGTTGTGCGCGGGAGGTCTAGGTGAGGTGAAGCGACACGTTCAAGCCGAACGTGCAGAACGGCAGACCCGTGTCGGGGTCGATGCCGGGAAGTCGGCCAGGGCCGCGGTCGATGCGCCAAGCGCTCGTGTGCGACGCGGCGAGGAGTCGCTGGCGCAGACCCCCAGCGATGTCCTGCGCGTCGCTCACGCGGCCCTTGGGGGTCCACACGGTGACGCGGATCGCGGTGTTCTCGCGGTTGTCGGCGTCGCTCGGGGTGCCGTCCCAGGCGTACTGGACGTAAGGGGCGGTCGGCTTGCCGGTGGGGACGCTGGTGCCGTGCGTGGTGTCAGAGGGCAGGCCCGAGTCGGCCACGATGAGGTCACGGATGACCTCGACAGGATTCGGCACGCCGACCTCCTCGCTGGCCTATGGTGCGGGGGTGAAAGCGACTCTCGTGGCCCTGTTGCTGGCGACCCTGACCGCGTGCGGCAGCGAGGCGGACATCCCATCCATCGAGGACGAGATCGCGTCTGGGGTCGAAGATCAGACGAACCTGCGCGGCGTCACCATCGAATGCCCTGACCAGGTCGATTGGCAGGCCGGTGGAGAGTTCCACTGCTTCGCGGAAGGTCGAGGTGGGCGATCGTTCCGCGTCACCGTGTCGATGGAGAACGACGACGGCGAATGGTCATGGCAAGTGGGCTAGTCGCCCTTGACCTCGAGGCCGGCCGCTGAGGCAGCCTTGGTCAGAGCGCCGTGCTTGGCCTGTGTGGCGATGCCGGCAGGGTGAGCGAGGACCACGTTGGCGTGGGCGCGGTCAGTGGTGGTCACGGACACCTTCACTGGCAGCGGGATGTCGCCCGCGCCGCCCTTGAACGCGCCGACCGTGATGCCCTGCCCGCTGACGTTGGCCGCGACCTTCTCGGCCGCTGCGCTCACGAGGGCACGCATCTCGCCAGACTTCAACAGCGACGCAATGCCGCCGTGGTCGAGCTTGAGATCCTTGGTCATCGACCGCTCGCACGCTTCACGGGGACGACGATGCCGGGATCCCAGCCGGTGAACGGGTTGATCGTGTTCGCCTCGGGCTCGCCGTCCACCTCGTAGACGACACCACCGCGGACGATCGTGTCAGCCGCCCCGATGTCGACCCGTGGGCCGGCAATCATCAGGCCGACCACGACAGGGGCAACGCTGGGGTCGGTGCGCTCGTCGGCGAAGCGATCCCACACGGCGACCGGACCCCACTCGGACTCGACCTCGACGGACGTGGAGTTGCCGAGGTCGTCGTCAGTGTTGGTCGTGGTGCGGAGGGTGACCGTCTCACCGAAGGGGAACATCAGGCGAGGGTGATGGTTGGGATCGGATCAGGGCCGGCGAGACTCACCGTGTAGACGCCGCCCTGAGCGTCTGCACACAGGTTCTGCAAGGCGACGATCTCGGAGGGCCAGAACATGCCCCGGCGCTCCTGGCGGGTGTCGAGCGTCTGCCCGAACACGCCGGCGGTCTGCGACTGCAGGGCTCCTGAGCCCGCCTCATTCCACCGAAGGATCGCCCCACGCAAGATCGCCTTCACGGCGTCGGCGTGAGAGAACCCAACGGCGGTGATGCAGGGAGCGGCCAGCACAGCCATCGCCTCGGCGTCCGCGATCATCGCGTCAGCCTTCCCGGACTCGACCGTTGCGAACGGATCGAGATCCTCGGGGATGATGAAGATGCCCATGCTGGCCGCCTCCCGTTACTTGCTTGCGGTGTAGCCGGCGTCCTTGTAGACGTCGGCCTGATCCGCGGAGACGGTCACCTTCGAGCCCCAGGGGGACTTGAGGGTGGTCGACTTGTTCGCCTCCGGGGCATCGCCCTCGATGACGGACTGAGCGACGCCCTCTTCGGGCTTCACCTTTGCCATGTCAAGATCCTCCGATCAGGCGTTGTTGGCGAGCTTGACGAACGCGGCGGTGTCGTTGACCAGGAAGCCGTACTCGGCCTCCGCGCGGACGGCCACCAGGTTGTTCTCCCACAGGGAGACGAGCGAGCCGTTGACGGTGACCGTCGCGGACGTCGACACGTCGTAGGAGATCCCGCCCACGGTGCCCCAGGCGGCCTGAGACCAGTCGCCGAGGTAGCCGTAGATCTTGCCGGTGGAGCTGTAGACGCCGGGGCCGACGAAGGCATCGCGACCCATGAGTCGACCCTGGCGAATCGGCCCGGCGGTCTCGGTCAGCGGCGACTCGATGAACAGCGGCCGGTTCGAGCTGTCGAGCGCGCCGTTCAGCACGGGCTCGAAGCGCGAGTCGAGCGCCCAGCCGGTCGCGTCCTTGCCGGCGGTGACCAGCGTGGAGAGGGCCGAGTTGAGGTCGGGCCACACGGACGTGAAGGCCGGCGTAGTGCCGGTGAACTCGACCGTGTTGGCCGACTGGTCGACGTAGGTCGAGAACGGCGTCGAGGTGCCGTGCAGGGCGGCGGCATCGAAGGCCACCGCGAACGCACGGGCCACGTCGTCGCGGATGAAGTTCATGTAGTCGCCGGGGTTGGCCCGCACGACCTCCGCAGAGACGACCGCGATGACGGCCAGCTTCTTCGGGTCCATCGTCTTGAGCGACATGGTGCCGGCGGACGCCGGCTTCTGTGCGCCCTCAGCGACCCACCCAGCGGTGAGGTTGCCGGTGACGACCGGGATCGACTGGCCGTTGATGCCCAGCGGGATCTGACGTGCGAGCTTCTGCACGACGGACTGCTGCGCGGCCTTGTTGAAGATCGGGGCCGACTGGTCCCGGTTCAGGAAGCCGGAGAAGCCCCCCGTGGTGGTGGCAGCGGTAACCGCCATGATGTCCTCCTAGGACGGGTAAGGCATCAAGTGATGCCGAGCGAGTTGCGGAGAGCCTTTTCGAGTGGGTCTCCGTTGAGCGGCATGGGAGCGCCGCGAGTGGTTCCGAGGTCCAGCGACGGGACGATCTGTTCTGACTCGTCCGCGGCTGCCGGCTTGAACATCTCGAGCAAGGCGTCGGCGTCGGCTTCCAGTTGTTCGCGGGTCTCTCCGACCAGGCGTTGCGCCTGAGCGGGGGTGAGGCCCTTCTCGGCCGCGACCTCCAACCTGATGGCGCGCCCCTCGATCTCGGCGGCGCGCTTCTCGGCTGCCTCGGCGCGCTCTTGGAGCTTCTGCGCCTCGGTCTTGTCGCGGTCCTCGAACTGCTGGAGCTTCTGCGCGGCCTCGGCGTTGGCCTTGGCTCGCTGCTCCTGCTCTCGCGCCTTCTGCTTCCAGAACTCGACCGTTTCGGTCGGCTTCGGCTTGGGCGCTTCCTGCTCGCCGGTCTCCGTTTCGGTGGCCTGCGTCTGTGCTGCTTCCTCGGACATGTGCACTCCCGTTGCGGGATCGTCCGGCCCCGTTGCGGGTCCGGTGGTCTAGGTCAGGCGTAGATCGGCTCTGCGGAACAGCCGCAGTGGTCGTGCGCCTCGAACTCGGCGGTGCCTTCGCCGTAGACGGCACCGCGGCCGGCGAGCATCTGGCAGAACTCGCACCCCGAGCCGCCGAGGACACGTTGGTATCCGTGCGCCTTCGGGTCTGCGGTGATGGTGCGGGTGATCGTCTCGCGGCCGGCGTTGAGGACCAGCCGGGCGATGGAGCCCGTGGTCTGGGTCAGCGCAGTCCGCATCGCCGCGTCGGGCAGCACGTCGTTCGCAGTCGCACGCTTGGCTGCGACGACCGAGGTGACGCGGAGCGCCGTGGAGAACTGGTCGACGTTGAGCGGATCAGCCAGGACGAGCGGCAGGCTCCCGCCGACACCATGAGCCTTGCGGAACTGGCGTAGGTAGGTGGCGGCCAGGCCAGCCGATGTCTGCCGGTTGGTGGTGGTCAACTTCGCCAGCGCGACAGCGAGGGACGGGTAGGAGCCATCCAGGTCGGCGAAGTCGAGCAAGGGCCACACCTTCGCGACCTGTGCCTGCGTGGCGCGGCGTAGGAGAAGCTGCTGGGCGCGGTGGCGCTGGGTCAGGGTGTTCACGGCAGGGGCGTGGTCTGTGCCGCCTGCAACACGGCGTCAAGGTTGCTCGACGCGCGGCCCTCGAGCCGCCAGGCGTCGTCGCGGTCCCGCTCAGTCTGGGACATGCCGAGGTACTTCTCTTGGGCCGTCTGTGGAGTGATGACCGGGTTGTCGCCCTGCGTCAGCTTCACGGCCGCGTCGGCGTCCTGAGCCCGCGAGCGGGTCTCCATGTCGGCCCACTTGACCTCGATGTTCGCTGCTCCCGCGCGGGGGTCACCCATGCTGCGAAGCGCGAGTCGAACGGCGCCCTCGAGTGCCGGCTCATAGCCAGTCACGCGCCGGCGGCACTTCAGCACCAGGCCAGACACGAGCAGGGCCAGCGCCTCGGCCGAAAGGTTCGAGACGTTGCTCAGGAAGTAGGTCACCGGGACGCGGGAGATCCGAGCGATGTGGGCGGCCACATCCTGGGCCAGCTCGAGGTAAGGCTTCATGTCGGTGACGTTGAAGTCGCCGAACTTCGCATCCCCTTCGCTGACGAACAGCTTGGCGATGTTCGCCTCAAAGGGAGCCACGGGCTTGCCGTCCGCGTCGCGCGGAACCTCGATGTTCGTGGCCCACTTCTGCCGGAACGCGCCGTACTCGGCAATCGCGTCGGTGTTGAAGACGATCTGATTGAGGCGCCGCTGCGGGATCACGAGAGGCGCGATCTCAGAGCGAACCGCGCCGGTCAGCTTGTTCTGCAGCTCGAAGAACGGCACCTCGCCGAGAGGGTTGCGGGTCACGACCTGCTCAGTGCGGGGCATGGGGCGCGCCATCCACCGAACATCGGAGACGCCAGGGGTGCCGACCCGCTGCATCTTGATGATGAGGTTGTCGGTGTAGAGCGTCCCGAAGGTCGTGCCGGTCCACTCGTCAGTGAACACCTTCAGGGCCGGCCCACGCCTGCCGTCCGGCAGGTAGGCCATGACCACCGAGCGGGGGTCCTCGTAGTGCAGGCGGGCGTACTCCGAACCAACCGAAGGCGGCTCGACCGAGACGTAGGAACGGCTGTAGACCAGGGCCGCGGTGACGGCATCCTGGCTGCCCTCGTCGAAGTCCGAACGCTGCCAGACGTTGTCCCAGACGTCCTTGTCGGCGTCTGGCTCGTCACCGATGCGGACGCCCTCGACGGACATCCGCTCTGCGGTCGCCTCGACGGCGAGCCCGGTCAGGTTCGTGGTCGCCAGCCCGGCCATGCGGGCGAACTTCGCCGCCGTCTCGGCCGACTCGATCCGGGGGTGTTCGTCGTCGACGAGATCCCGGTAGGCGTTCATGTCCGGCAGGCGCGACGAGAGCTCGTCCTCAAGCCGCCCGAGCCACCACTTCGCCGAACCGGGGGGCGGGGTAGCGCCAACCTCGGGGGGAGCCTGCGTCATGCGGAACCCCCTCAGAAGGCGTAAGCCGTGGTCGTCTTGGCCGTCATGGACGCCCCGAGTCGCGCCAAGGTGAGGGCGACGAGCGGGTGGATCTTCACGGTCGGGTCGCGGCGGTCGTAGCCCCAGCCGCCGGCAGTGCCGATGGCTCGTTTCCGGGCACCCTCGCGGGCGTCGTTGACGGACTCCTGGTCGGCGTGCGTCAGACGTCCGGCTTCGTTGTCAGAGGCGAGCAGCCCGCACGCCTTCGCCATGTCGCCCGACGTGCCGGCGTGGACGTTGACCCCACGGGCCTTGAGTGTCGGGATCATCGACGCAGCCGGAGACATCGAGTCGATCACCACGAGCATCCGACGACCGGCGCGGTCCACGATCCACTCGACCGCAGCCGGCTCATCGACACCGGCCCAGACTTCCTCGACGTGCGCCGACTCAGCCTCGAGCCAGCACGCACCGATCGAGATCTCGCGGGCGTGGGACATGTCCACGGCCAGGGCGGCAGGCTTCGCATCAGCAACCGGCCCGACGTCGACATTCTCGGCCCACGCGGCGCCGTTGATCGGAGAGAACTGCTTGGTGATCTGATCCCAGATGCCCCGAGCCTCACGGTTCCAGGCATCGGTGTTCTTCAGCTTCTTGCGAAGCCGCAGCAGCGCGCGGTGCGTCGTCCTGTGCGGATAGGACGGGTTGGCCTTTCGGAGCTGCGCCGGGTCCATCGGGTCAGTTCCCCGGTCGGCGCTCGTCTCGATGTAGAGCGTCGCGTCGGACTCCCCGTCGAGGGCCTCCTGCCGCAGCAGCGTGAAGAACTCCCCAGCGTCACGCGGTCGCGGCGGGGTGCCCATCACGAAGAACAGCGGGTTGGGTGCCGTGTTCTGCGTAGCGCCCAGATCCTCGAGCGTCGACTCCGGCAGGATCTGACCCTCGTCGCAAACGAGGATGTCGACCCCAGCGAAGCCGCGACCGAAGCCCGACTCGCGAGCACCGAACAGGATGCGCGAGCCGTTGTTGAAGTGGATCGCCTCATCGCCCTTGCCGTGCAGCACCTGGCGGATGAGAGCCGCTACCTTGGGCCGCTTTGCCATCCCGTCGAACTGGTCGAAGGTCTCCCGGGCGGTCGTCTTGCGGTGCGCCGTCCAGATCACCGTGAGCCCCGGCTTGAGGAGGCACAGGGCGAAGATGATGCAGGCGACCAAGTACGTCTTGCCGACCTGGCGGGGGATGCTCAGGCAGGTCGTGTCCGCGGCATAGGTGCCATCGGATCGCTTCGCCAGGATCAGGCGGCCGGCGTCAGACTGCCAGCGGTCGAAGCCCCAACCGAGGCGATTGCAGGTCTGGCCCACCGAGGGCCACTCCGTCGAGGTGATGCCCTCGGGAGCAACGACATGCCTCGCCACCGCTGAGAGCGGCCGGCGGCTAGTAGCCGGTGCCGTCCCACTCTTCGTCATCGGCGTTCACGACCACCGAGTGATCCTCGTCCTCCGAGACGACGATGGCCTCGATCTCCTTGCCGATCTCGAGCTGGCGACGAGAGAGCGCAGCCAAGTCGCGGGCGGGAGTGTTCGGGTCATCCATAGCGCGGGCGATCCGTCGACGCATGGCTCGCAACTCCTCGAGACGCGAGCCCTGCTCGGCCGCTTCAAGGATGGACGCCGGACGCTTCGGGTCTGGCTTCTCGTTGGCGGCGACGGCGCGGAGTGTGCTCTTGGTCGGCATCGCGCACCTCCTAGGCGATTCGCAAGTCGTCATCCGTGTGGTGACGGAGGTCGCCGCGGACTGAGTTGCACCAGCGGTGAGCGAGGCGCAGATTCGGGGGGTCGTCCGTGCCGCCTTGTGAGCGAGGGACGATGTGGTCGAGGGTGGCGTCCCACGTTGAGTTTCGCGGCGTGGCGGGATCGACAGCCTCGGTGCAGATCTGGCAGGTCCAGCCGTCGCGCTCATAGATTGCCATCCGGGCAGCCGGCGAGAGGTTGATGTTGTAGCCGGGCCGATTGCCGCGGCAGGGAGCGCAGAGCGGTTCCTCGACAGACGCCCTGATCGCCTTGCCGCAGCGCGTGCAAGCAGCTGGAAGTCGCCGGACCTTTGGCGCGTTCCGGCCTGGCCGGACCCATCCGCGAGCGCGGGCCGCTGCCAGCCTCTCCCGGGTGGCGGCGTTCCACGCTAGGCGGCATGGATCACAGGTGGTCTCACCCCGTCGGCGATGCCAGTCTCGGCCGAACCGTGTGCCGGCCACGTCGTCATGGGTCCGCGCCATCCCGATTCACCGCCTTGGAAAAACGAGATGGGGGGTGTCCGTCTATGCCCTGAGGGG
>Ga0209153_1000135_pt1 | contig 38912 bp, 39 predicted proteins | sample GraSoiAngelo_120_FD_185877 | JGI IMG/M metagenome (GOLD analysis project Ga0209153, IMG submission 185877) | Grasslands soil microbial communities from the Angelo Coastal Reserve, California, USA - 14_0919_09_20cm (SPAdes) (version 2) | ecosystem: Environmental > Terrestrial > Soil > Grasslands ... | reverse complement strand
GCTGGCGCGCGACCTGAAGCTCGGTCGCCGTTCGGCGGACGACGCCTGGCTGGGGGAGCTGGCGAAACGGCGCCCCGTGTGCGTCAGCATGGCGTTCGAGCGGCCGCCCGAGGTGCGCCCGCGGGTTGGATGGGTGCCACGCTCCCTCGTGTGGGTGACGGGACCGCAGGGCAAGGGCCCGGGCGTGCCGGCGCGCGACTTCGTGTTCGCCGCGCTGCGGGTGGGCCTCGACGCCCACGATCCCTGGGCCGATCCCGCCCTGGCGGCGTACGCCCGGGCGGCCCGGGTGACGCCCGCGCTGTGCGAGCCGCTCGCGACGTTCAAGGTATCGGCCGAGGTGGCGAGGTGCCGGAAATGAGTGGGGCGGACGCCGCATGACCGATATCAAGCGCGTGCTCGTCGCCAACCGCGGGGAGATCGCTCTCCGGATCATCCGGGCATGTCACGAAGAAGGGATGGAAGCGGTCGCCGTGTATTCGGACGTGGACCGGCTCTCGCCCCACGTGCGCGCGGCCGATGCCGCCGTCGCGCTCGGCCCCGCCCCCGCGGCGCAGTCCTACCTCGACGCTGCGAAGCTCATCGCCGCCGCGCGCGACACCGCCTGTCAGGCGGTCCACCCGGGATACGGCTTTCTCTCCGAGCGGGCCCCGTTCGCGGAGGCGGTGACCGAAGCGGGCCTGATGTTCGTGGGACCGTCGGCCGCCGCGATCCGCGCCATGGGCGACAAGACCGAGGCGCGGCGCCGTATGCAGCAGGCAGGCGTGCCGATCGTGCCCGGGACGACGCGGCCGCTCGCCGACCACGCGCAGGCGCGTCCCGAGGCCGCGCGGCTCGGGTATCCGGTGCTGCTCAAGGCGGTGGCAGGAGGTGGGGGGAAGGGCATGCGGCTGGTGCAGGCGGAGACCGAGCTCGAGCCGGCGTTCGAGGCAGCGCAGAGCGAGGCGCAGAAGGCGTTCGGGGCGGGAGAGGTGTACCTCGAGAAGTACCTCGAGCGGCCACGCCACATCGAGATTCAGGTGCTCGCCGATTCGTTCGGCCGGGTCGTGTCGCTGGGCGAGCGCGAGTGCAGCATCCAGCGGCGTCATCAGAAGCTCATCGAGGAGGCGCCCTCGCTCGCCGTGACACCGGCGCTGCGGCGACGCCTGAGTGACGCCGCCACAGCCGCCGCCGGAGCGGTCGGCTATCTGAGCGCGGGCACGATCGAGTTTCTGCTCGCGCCGACCGGCGAGTTCTTCTTCCTGGAGATGAACACCCGCCTGCAGGTCGAGCATCCGGTGACCGAGCTGGTGTACGGGGTGGACATCGTGCGGGAGCAGCTGCGCGTGGCCACGGGCCAGCCGCTGCGGGTGCACGCCGGGACGCTGCAGCCGCGCGGCCACGCGATCGAGTGCCGTATCACGGCGGAAGATCCGTTCAACGATTTCCTGCCCGTCACGGGCGTCGTGCAGCACCTGCGGGTGCCGGGCGGCCCCGGCGTCCGCTGGGATGCCGGCTTTGAAACGGGGAACGAGGTGACGCTCCACTACGATTCCCTCATCGCGAAGCTGATCGCGTGGGGTGAAACGCGCGCGGTGGCGCTCGAGCGGATGCGGCGCGCCCTGCGCGAGCTCGTGATCGTGGGGATTCCCACCTCGCAGCCGTTTCACCTGCGGGTGATGCAGGACGCGGAATTCCAGCGCGGCGACCTGGACATCACCTATCTCGACCGGGCGGGGACGCGACTGCTCTCGGGGGACGCCCGGCCCGATCTCACGCGTCCGCTCGCCGTCGTAGCCGCCCTCCTCGCCGAGCAGCGGCGTGCGGCCACACCCCCGCCGGCGCCCTCCGAGCGTCCGACCGTGCCGCCGTCGGCCTGGTTGCTCGCCGCTCGACGGGAAGCCGTGGGGGGGGGTGGGGGGGGCGGGGGCGGATGAGCGACATCGTGGCGATCACGTCGATCGCGGCGGGTGGGGACGGCGTCGGCCGGCTGGGCGACGGACGCGCCGTGTTCGTGCCGCGGACCGCGCCGGGCGAGCGGGTCCGGCTGCGCGACGGAGTGAAGCTGCACAAGAGCTTCGCGCGGGGCGAGCTCGCCGAGGTGGTCGCGCCCACCGGCGCGCGCGTTACGCCCCCCTGTCCGCACTACGGACAGGACCGCTGCGGCGGCTGCCAGCTGCAGCACGTGGCCTACGACGCCCAGCTCGACGCGAAGCGGGCGATCGTCGGAGACGCGCTGCGCCGCATCGCCAAGCTCGACGTTCCCGATCCCGAGATTGTGGAAGCGGTGGAGGAGTGGCGCTACCGGGCGAAGGTGAGTCTGGCGGTGAAGGGCGGTAGAGGGCGGGGGAAGGCGGTGGGCTTCCACCCGTACGACCGGCCCGGCACGGTGTTTCCGTTGATCGACTGTCACATCGCCGACTTCCGGCTCATGGCGCTGTGGCGTGAGCTCAAGCCGCGGCAGGACCTGCTGCCGCCGAAACTCGCGCGTCTCACGCTGCGGCGGGACCGCGAGGGGCGCCGGCACGTGATCGCCGAGTCGGCGGGCGAGCCGTGGGCGGCGAGCGACGCGGCCGCGCTGCGCGCCGCCGTCCCCGACTCGGACGGCGTGATCTGCTGGTGGCAGCCGGTGGAGGGCGCGGCGCGCGTGGTGGCCGGGCCCGCGACCGGATTCCCGGCCACCGCGTTCGAGCAGGTGAACCCGGAAATGGGCGCGATCACGCGCCGCTGGGTCGTGGAGCAGCTGGGCGACGTGCGCGGCGCGGTGGTGTGGGACCTGTACGGCGGGATCGGCGACACGGCGGTGCAGCTCGCGGAGCGCGGGGCGCAGGTGGTGAGCGTGGATGCCGACGAGAAGGCGATCGACTGGGCTCAACGGCGCGCCTCGCCCGGTCCCGTCCGATTCATTGCGGCGCGCGCGGAGGACGTGCTGGCGACGTTGCCCGAGCCGAGCGCCGTCGTGGTCAATCCGCCGCGCGGCGGGCTGCACTGGAACGTGACGCTGCGCCTGAGTGGGCAGCCGGTCCCCAGAATCGCCTACGTCTCCTGCGATCCGGCGACCCTGGCGCGCGACCTGTACCGGTTGCGGGTCAACTACCGGCTCACGGCCGTGCGGGCGTTCGATCTCTTTCCCCAGACGGCGCACGTGGAGACGGTCGCCATGCTCGAGGCGGCATGAGAGGGACAACGCGGAACACCGAAACGCGAAACGCGGAACGCGGAACATTAGTGGGAGGTACGCTCGTCGAGCGACCCTCCATTTCTGTTCCGCGTTCCGCGTTCCGACTTCCGCGTTAGGAGGGGTGGTGCCGTGAAGTACTTCGTGACCGTGGGGGCCCAGACCATCGAGGTGGAGGTCGACGGCGACCGCGTGCTCGTGGGCGGGGAGGCGATCGACGCCCAGCTCGCGCCGCTGCCCGGCACGCCGCTGTATCATCTGCTGCTGCGCGGGGAGTCGTGGACGGTGGCCGCCCAGCCACTCGAGGGCGACGGACGCTGGGCCATGGGTGTGGTGGGTGAGCGTGTGGAAGTGGTGGTGCAAGACGAACGGACCCGGGAGATCGAGGCGCTCACGAGGACGGCGCCGGGCGCGGCGGGGCCGGCCGTGGTGCGCGCGCCGATGCCCGGCCTGGTGGTCCGGGTCGAAGTCGCGGACGGGCAGCGGGTCGACGCCGGGGCCGGCCTGGTGGTGGTGGAGGCGATGAAAATGGAGAACGAGCTGCGCGCACCGCGCGCGGGCGTGGTGCAGACGGTGCACGTGACGGTGGGGCAGCCGGTCGAAAAAGGGATGCCGCTCGTCACCCTCGCGAGCCCGGAACCTTCGGGTTGACACCGCCTTACGCCCCGGGTATAGTTCGCGGCTATCACCGACCGGGCTACGCGAGGAAGGCTTCGGGAATGAAGACGTTCAGCTTGCGGAAAGAGGATGTGACGCACCGCTGGTTTCTGGTCGACGCCACGGGGCAGCCGCTGGGGCGGCTGGCGAGCCAGCTGGCGCAGATCCTGCGCGGCAAGCACAAGCCCACCTTCACGCCGCATCTGAACGGCGGCGACTGCGTCGTGGTCGTGAACGCGGCGAAGGTGAAGCTGACGGGGCGCAAGCTCGAGCAGAAGCGGTATTTCCGACACACCGGCTACATGGGGCACGAGCGGTTCGCACCGCTCAAGAACGTGATGGAGAAACACCCGGAGCGCGTGATCGAGCGGGCGGTGTGGGGCATGCTTCCCAAGACCACGCTGTCGCGCCAGAAGGTGAAACAGATGCTGAAAGTGTACGGCGGACCCGACCATCCCCACGCGGCGCAGCAGCCGCAGCCGCTCGGCGCGGCAGCGGCGGGGGCTCGATGAGCAGCGGCATCACCCCGGAGCTGCGCTGGCACGCGGTGGGTCGCCGCAAAGTGGGCGTGGCCCGCGTGTATCTGACGCCCGGCTCGGGGAAGTGGAACATCAACGGGCGCACGCTGGGGGACTACTTCCCCCGGCCGTCGCTGGTGTCGCACATCCAGCAGCCGTTCACGGCCACCGACACGCTGGGCGCCTTCGACGTGCGGGCGTTGTGCCGCGGTGGGGGCGTGACGGGACAGGCGGGGGCGCTGCGGCTCGCGATCGCGCGCGCGCTGTGCCTGGCGGACGAGCAGCACCGCAAGAAGCTGCGCGAGCAGGGACTCCTGACGCGCGATCCGCGCGTGGTGGAGCGCAAGAAGCCGGGACGGGCGGGAGCGCGCAAGCGGTTCCAGTTCAGCAAGCGGTAAATCACACACGTCGCCCGATCCGATGCCGGGTCCCTGCGGGGTGGCATTCGGAGATGACGGCGGCGGCGGAGCAAAACCCACGAGAGGGAGTGCATGGCGCAGCCTCAGTTGCAGGACCTGCTGGAAGCGGGCGTCCATTTCGGGCATCAGACGCGCCGCTGGAATCCCAAGATGCGCCGGTTCATCTTCGCCGAGCGCTCCGGCATCTACATCATCGATCTCCAGAAGACGCTGCGGCAGATCGAGGCGGCGCAGGACCTGCTGCGCGGTGTGGTGCTGAAGGGCGAGGGGGTCCTGTTCGTCTGCACCAAGAAGCAGCTCAAGAACATCCTCCAGGCGGAAGCGCAGCGCTGTGGCGCGTTTTACGTGACGGAGCGGTGGCTGGGCGGCACGCTCACCAACTTCCAGACGATCAAGAAGCAGATCAAGCGGCTGAAGGAGCTGGACCAGGGCACCGCGGAGGGTGAATTCGAGAACTACACCAAGAAGGAGCAGCTGCTGTTCGACCGCGAGCGGGTGAAGCTGGAGAAGTATCTGTCGGGCATCAAGAACATGAGCCGCCTGCCCGGGGCGCTGTTCGTGGTGGACTCGAAAAAGGAGCGGATCGCCGTCGCCGAGGCGAACAAGTTGAGCATCCCCGTGGTCGCGATCGTGGACACCAACGCCGATCCGGACCTGATCAACGTGCCGATTCCCGGGAACGACGACGCGATCCGGGCGGTCTCGCTGATCACCGCGGCGATTTCGGACGTGATCGGTGAAGCGCGGCGCCAGATGCCGCTGCACGAGGCCGCCGAAGAAGGCGAAGGCGTGACCTACTCGACCGAAACGGGCGTCGAGGGGGAAGCGGAGGGCGACAAGAAGAAGAAGCCGGCGCGGCGCAAGCGTCGCGCCAAGCCGGAAGCGATCGCCGCGCGGCTCAAGACGGACGAGGCACCGGCCCCCGCCCCGGCGGAAACGAGCGGCGGAGCCGAAGGCGAAGGCTGAGCCCGCCGGACGTTCGCGTTTCGGTGGACAACCGACCGCCGCCCTCCGAGCGCTACGGCGCGAGGGCGGCGTTTTTGCGAGTGAGGAGCATGGCGACTGTGAAAGAGATTCCCGCGAAGCTCGTGGCCGAGCTGCGCGCCCGCACGGGCGCCGGCATGATGGACTGCAAGAAGGCCCTGGACGAGACGGGCGGCAACCTGGAGAAGGCCGTCGACCTGCTGCGTACCCGGGGTGCCGCCAAGGCCGACACGCGGGCCGGCCGTGAGGCGTCGGAGGGCCTGATCGGCCACTATGTCCATCACGACGGCAAGATCGGCGTGCTGGTGGAGCTCAACTGCGAGACCGACTTCGTGGCGCGCACCGACGACTTCAAGGCGCTCGCCCGCGATCTCGCCGTGCACGTCGCCGCGACGAACCCGCTCGCGGTGCGGATCGAGGACCTGCCGCCGGACGTGGTGCAGCGCGAGCGCCAGGTGTACGAGGCGCAGGTCGCCGAGCAGAAGAAGCCCGAGCAGATCCGCGCCAAGATCGTGGACGGGATGCTGAAGAAATTCTACGAGGAGCGCGTCCTGCTCGAGCAGAAATTCGTGAAGGACGACAAACGCACCGTGGGCGAGCTGGTCAAGGAGCTGTCGGCCAAGACCGGGGAGAAGATCGCCGTGCGGCGCTTCGCGCGGCTGAAGGTCGGAGAGGCCTGAGTGGCGACGGCCTCCCGCGCGCGACTCGCCTATCCGCGGGCCATGCTCAAGCTGTCGGGCGAGGCGTTCGCGGGAGAGCGCGGGGCGGGCGGGGGCATCGATTTTGGGGTGATCGATCGGCTGGGGGACGAGCTCAAGGGCGTGGCCGCGCTGGGCGTGCAGCTGGGTCTGGTGGTGGGCGGCGGCAACATCCTGCGCGGCACGGCGGCGAGCGAGCAGGGGATGGATCGCGTGTCCGCGGACTACATGGGGATGCTCGCCACCGTGATCAATGCGCTCGCGCTGCAGGACATCCTCGAGAAAAAGGGCGTGGACACGCGCGTCATGACCGCGATCCGCATGGAAGAGCTGGCGGAGCCCTACATCCGGCGGCGCGCCGTGCGGCACCTCGAGAAGGGGCGCATGGTGATCTTCGCGGGCGGCACCGGGAACCCGTACTTTTCCACCGACACGGCGGCGGTGCTGCGCGCGCTCGAGGTCGAGGCGAAACTGATCCTCAAGGCGACGAACGTGGACGGCGTGTACACGGCGGATCCGAAGCAGGACCCCAAGGCGAAGTTCCTCCCGGAGCTCTCGTTCCGCGACGCCCTGGTGAACGGCTACGCCGTGATGGACGCCAACGCGTTCGGGCTGTGCAAGGAGAACAAGCTCCCCATCGTGGTGTTCAACATCAACCAGCCGGGCGCGACGGCCAGGGTCCTGGCCGGCGAGCGTGTCGGCACGATCGTGCAATGACCCCCCCCACGCTCACGGACCACGTCAAGCAGGCCAAGCAGGCGATGGACAAGGCGGTGGAAGCGGTGAAGCGGGAGTTCGCCACCGTACGCACCGGGAAGGCGACCACGGCGCTCCTCGACCTGGTGCGGGTCGAAGCCTACGGGAGCGAGATGCCGATCAACCAGGTGGCCAGCGTGGCGACGCCCGAGCCGAAGCTGCTCACGGTCCAGCCGTGGGACAAGTCGCTCCTCAAGGCCGTGGAAAAGGCGATCCTCGCGTCCGACCTCGGTCTCACCCCCTCCAACGACGGCAACATCATCCGCATCCCGCTGCCGCCCCTCACCGAAGAGCGGCGCCGCGAGCTGGTGAAGGTGGTGCACAAGTTCGCCGAGGAAGGGCGGGTGGCGGTGCGACACGCGCGCACCGAGGCGATCACCCGGATCAAGAAGACCGAGCACGTCTCCGACGACGAGAAGAAGCACACCGAGAAGGACGTGCAGAAGCTCCACGACGAGCACCTCAAGCTCGTGGACGAGGCGGTCAAGACGAAGGAAGCGGAGATCATGGAGGTCTAGCGATGGCGGACGACCTGCTCGCGCAGATCCGCGGCAATGGGGTCGTCCCGCGCCACGTGGCCGTCATCATGGACGGCAACGGGCGCTGGGCCCGCGAGCGGAGCCTGCCGCGCCCGCTGGGCCATCGGGCCGGGATGAAGGCGGTGCGCGAGGTGGTGGAGGGGGCGATCGCGGCGGGCGTCGAAGTGCTCACGCTGTTCGCGTTCTCGGCCGAGAACTGGCAGCGCCCGGCGACCGAGATCTCGGCGCTGATGGAGCTGCTCGAGGAATACATCGCACGCGAAGTGGCGGAGCTACGCGATCAGGGCGTCGCCGTGCACGTGCTGGGCGATCGCACCCGGCTCGCGCCCGGCGCGCGGGAAGCAGTGGAGCGCGTGGAGGACGAAACGCGGGATGGCGCGAAGCTGGCCCTCAACCTGTGCATTTCGTACTCGTCGCGCGCCGAGCTGGCGCGCGCCGCGCGACTGCTGGCGGAAGAGGTGCTCAAGGGCGCGAAGCGGCTCGAGGACATCGGCGAGGACGCAGTGCGCGAGAAGCTGTACACCGCTCCCTGGGGCGACCCCGACCTCCTGATCCGCACGTCCGGGGAGTACCGGCTGTCGAATTTCCTGCTGTGGCAGCTCGCCTACACGGAGCTGTACGTCACGCCGGTCCTCTGGCCCGACGTCACGCGCCGCGACCTGTTCCGGGCGATCCTCGATTACCAGCAGCGGGATCGGCGCTTCGGCAAAGTCCCCGTGTGATCTCACGCAATCTGCTGGTGCGCATCGCCTTCGCCGTCCCGGCCATCGCCGCGGCGCTGCTGCTGCTGCGGCTGGGTGGCTGGGCGCTCGCCGGGGTGCTGGCCGTGCTGGGCGTGCTGGGCACACGCGAGGTGTACGACTTCGCGCGCGTGCAGGGGATCGAGCCCCTCGAATGGATCGGGTTCATCGGCGCCGCCTTGTGCCCGCTGGCCACGTACTGGGTGAAGGGCTACGCCGAATGGGAGCCGGTGGTGTACGTCGGCGCCGTGTGGCTGCTGGTGGTGCTGGTGGTGGCGGCCGCCCGGGGGCCGGAGCGCCGGCCCCTCACGGCGGTCGCCGTCACGGTGTTCGGAGGCCTGTACGCCTCGGCCCTGTTGTCGTTCATCGTGGCGATCCGCCACGGGCCGCACAGCGACGCGCATCCGCGCGGCTCGGTGGCGCTGGTCGTGCTGCCGCTCGTCGTGACGTGGATATGCGACACCTGCGCGATGGCCGGGGGGGCGCTCGTGGGCGGGCCGAAGCTCGCGCCCGTGCTCTCGCCGAGGAAGACGTGGGCCGGCGCGGTGGCTGGTCTGGTGGGTGGGCTGCTCGCGGCGCTGGCGTACGGCGCTCTGGTCCTGGATCGGGTGGCCTTGCGGCTTGGCATGTGGCAACTCGTGACGGTGGGGGTAGTCGGGGTGGTGGCGGCCCAGGTGGGCGACGTCGCCGAGTCGCTGCTCAAGCGGGAGGCGGGCGTCAAGGACTCGTCGTCGCTCATCCCGGGTCACGGCGGCGTGCTCGATCGGCTCGATTCGCTGTACTTCGTGCTGCCGCTCACGGCCGCACTGTTCCGACTGTTCGGCGTCGCATGAGCATCGGCGTCGCGATCCTGGGCTCCACCGGCTCCATCGGGTGCTCCACGCTGCAGGTGCTCGGGCGCCAGCGCGACCGGTTCCGAGTGGCGGCGCTGACGGCCCATTCCAATGCGGACCTCCTACAGCGGCAAGCCGCGGAGTGGAAGCCAGCCTACGTGGGGCTGGTAAACGGGGGCTCGGGGGTCGGGGCTCGGGGCTCGGGCGTCGCCTGTCTCGTCGAGGCCGCGACGCATCCCGACGTGGAGATCGTGGTGAATGCCATCGTCGGCGCGGCGGGGCTCGAGGCCACGCTGGCCGCCCTCCGGGCGGGGAAGCGGGTGGCGCTGGCCAACAAGGAGACGCTGGTGATGGCGGGCGAGCTCGTCACCCGCACCGCGCGCGAGTGCGGTGGGGAGATCGTCCCCGTCGACTCGGAGCACAGCGCCGTGCTGCAGTGCGTCACCGGCCGGCAGTCCGCGGAGCTGGCGCGGCTCATCCTCACGGCGTCGGGGGGGCCGTTCCGCACCTGGACGCCGGAGCGCGTGGCCGGGGCCACCGTGGACGAGGCGCTGCGCCATCCCACGTGGAAGATGGGGAAAAAGATTACGGTCGATTCCGCGACGCTCGTCAACAAGGCGCTCGAAGTGATCGAGGCGCACTTCCTGTTCGGGTTGCCATACGACGCCGTGGAGGTCGTGGTGCATCCCCAGTCGGTGGTGCACGCGTTCGTCGAGTTCGTGGACGGCTCGGTGCTCGCCCAGGTGGGGTTCCCCACGATGGAGCTCCCCATCCTGTACGCCCTCACCCACCCCGTCCGCGTGCCCGACGCGGGCACGCGCCGGTTCGACCCGGTGGTGGCGGGCACCCTCACGTTCGAGCCGGTGTCCTCCGATCTCTATCCGGCGTACGGGCTGGGTCGGACGGCGGCAGCGACGGGTGGCACAGCGGCGACGGCGTTCAACGCGGCGAACGAGGTAGCGGTGGAGCTGTTCCTGGACGGCAAAATTCGCTTCGGCCGGATCGGCGAGACGATCGCGCGCGTGCTGGACGCGCATCATGCGGGCGATGCCGCAACGCTCGAGGCGGTGCTCGTCGCCGACGCCGAGGCGCGCCGCCTGGCGCGGGAGGCCGCGTGCCGCTGACGCTCGCCGCGTTCGTCGTCGTAATCGGCGTGCTGATCTTCATCCACGAAGCGGGTCACTTCGTCGTCGCCAAGGCGGTCGGGATCCAGGTGCTGCGGTTTTCGCTCGGCTTCGGCCGACCGATTCTGCGGTGGCGCCGCGGCGAGACCGAGTACTGGGTCTCCTGGATTCCGTTCGGCGGCTACGTCAAGATGGCGGGCCTGGAAGACGAAGGACTGGCCGGCGAGCTGGAGGGTGGGGCGACCGCCGAACCGGTCGATCCCGCGCGTGCCTTCGACAAGAAGCCCGTGGCGACCCGGCTGCTGGTCGTGTGCGCCGGCGTGGCGATGAACGCCCTCCTGGCGTTCGTCATCTTCGCCCTGCTCGCCGGCACCGTGGGCACGCCAGAGTTGAACACGACGCAGCTCGACTCCGTGGTCGCGGCGCGGCTGCCCGCCGGCGCGGGCGCGCTCGCGTCCCTGGCGCCGGGCGACCGCATCGTGCGGATCAACGACGATTCGATCCGCACCTGGGACGACGTGGTGCGGGTGATCGTGACCGGTCCGGCCGAGCTGCGGTTCGGTATCGCCGGCCGCACGGAACCGCTGGTGATCGACGTGGGGCGGGGCGGCCTGGCGGCGCGCCAGGCCGTGGCGGACGCCCTCGTGCCCCGGGTCCCGGTCGTGGTGCAGCGGCTGGAGGAGGGGCGGCCGGCGGCGCGCGCGGGGCTCGCGCCCGGCGACCTGGTCCTCCGGATCGACGGCGTGCCCGTCAAGTCGGTGGAGCGTTTCCTCGAGCGCATCTGGGACAGCCCCGGACGTCCGTTGCGGGTCGACGTGCGGCGCGGCGCCGACAGCCTGAGTATCACGGTCGTTCCCGAGGAGGCGACCGGCGCCGACGCCCGCTATGCCAAGCGGCCGCTCAAGTACGGGTTCATTGGAGCGCAGGTGCAGCAGGCCGTCGTGCGTGTGCGCAAGCCCCCGGGTGCGGCGATCGCCACCGGCTGGGACGAGACGGCGCGCACCGCGATCATCATCCTGGGGTTCCTCAAGGGGCTGGTGCTGGGACAGATCTCGGTGCGGGAGCTGGGCGGCCCCATTCTCGTGGCCCAGGCGTCGGGGCAGGCGGCGCGGCTGGGCCTCGACTGGCTGCTGCGATTCATGGCCTTTTTCTCGATCAACCTGGCGATCCTCAACCTGCTGCCGATCCCGATCCTGGACGGGGGGCAGGTGGTGTTCCTGCTCGCCGAGGCGGTGCGTCGCAAGCCGCTGCCGCTCGAGCTGCGGTTGCGCCTCACGCAGATCGGGTTCGTGGTGCTGCTCGGCATCATGATCCTCGCCACGTCGAACGACGTGTTGCGCTGGTTGGGGCATGTCTTCAAGCGTTAGGCAGGAGCTGGAAGACTTCGTCGCGGGGCGCGTGAAAGCGGAACGGCTCGTGATCGCGGTCGCGGCGGAGTATTACCGGGACACGGGAAACGGGAAACGGGAAACGTTGCGACCGCTGATCGATGTCATCGATCGAGCGTCTCCCGGGATCGTCGAGCTCGGGGTGGCACCGGGCGGTTCGGGCTTCGAGATCCGGCCCGCCGAGCGTCCGTTCCCGAGGGAGTGCGAAGCTCAGCTGAGGCAGGCGGCGGAGGCGGTCCTTACGGGAATGGGGAAACGGGAAACGGGAAAGGTGGAGCCCAAGAGAGTCAACCGCCTCTGGGCCTGGATCCGGCGCCGACTGGGCGCGTCAGGCTGACCACCAGCGCCGCAGGCGTTCGAGCAGCCCCGGCGCCGCCGTTCCGTCCTTCCCGCCCAGATCGCCGAGCAGATCCGACGCGTCGCGGTAGCGGTCGTCGGGATGCTTCGCGAGGCACTTCATCACGACGCGCTCGAACCGCTTGGACAACTCCGGTCGCTTCTTCCGCAGGGAGGGCGGAGCGTCCTCCACGTGCATGCGCGCCAGCTCGAACCAGTCGCTCGACGCGAACGGCACCTCGCCCGTCGCCGCCTTGAAGAGCGTCACGCCGAGGGAATAGAAGTCCACGCGGGCGTCGAGCGGGCGTCCCTGGGCCTGCTCGGGAGACAGGTACTGCGGCGTCCCGATCGTCATGTTGACGCCGGTGGAGGCGACGTAGCCGGAGAGCGCGCGGGCGATGCCGAAGTCCGAGATCACCGCGCTGCCGTCGGAGTGGAGCAGGATGTTGTCGGGCTTCAGATCGCGGTGGATCACGCCGCGTCCGTGCGCGAAGCGGAGCCCCTGGGCCACGTCGCCGGTGATGCGCACGATGTCAGGCTCGGGGAGCGGGCCCTCGCGCTGCAACCGGGCGGCGAGCGAATCGGCGCACAGGTCCATCCCGAAGTACACGTAGTTGCCGGAGCGGGCCACGAAGCGGATACGGATGATGTTCGGGTGCTGAAGTTGTGCCGCGGTCTCGGCCTCGTTGCGGAAGCGGCGCTCGAACTGAGGGTCGCCGGCGTAGCGCGGCATGAGCACCTTCACGGCGACCGGACTGCCGTCGAGCTCGCGGCCGCGGAACACCCACGCGAAGCCACCTTGGCCGAGCAGGCCCTCGAGGTCGTAGGGGCCGACGGTGCGGCCGACCAAGTCGGTGGGCGCGGGGGGCGCGTGGGTCACGAGGCCTTTACAAATCGGTGCCGGCCGTCTAAGTTAGTGCGCTCTCAATAATTAGGGAACTGGAACGGATGTACGACAAGACGACGCCGGTCAGGAAGTACGGGCGGCACGAGGGGGATACGGGGTCGGCCCCGGTCCAGATCGCGCTGCTCACCGAGCGGATCAACAGCCTCACCGATCACTTCCGGGTCCACGCCAAGGACTTTCACGGGCAGCGCGGCCTCTTGCGGATGGTGTCGCAGCGCAGACGCCTGCTCGAGTACCTGAAGCGCAACGACCTGGAGCGGTATCGGCAGCTCATCGACGAGCTGGGTCTCCGCCATTAATACCGCTGGCGTCGCGTTGGGCGCCCCGGAAGAGCACCGGGGCGCTTGGCGCATTTCATGGTGCTCTAGACAGGCAATATGGTGAAACACGTCGAACGCAATTTCGCCGGCCGCACCCTGAAGCTCGAGGCGGGACGGCTGGCCAAGCAGGCCGCCGGCTCGTGCCTGCTCCAGTTCGGGGAGACGGTCGTGCTGGCGGCGGTGACGGTGTCGGACAACGTCTCGACCCTCCCGTTCTTTCCCCTGACCGTCGAATATCGCGAGAAGAGCTATGCCGCGGGCAAGATCCCGGGCGGCTTCCTGAAGCGCGAGGGTCGCCCCTCCGACGAGGAGATCCTGTCGGCGCGGGTCACCGACCGCTCGGTCCGCCCGCTCTTTCCGGACGGCTTCAAGAACGAAGTCCAGGTCTTCATCTATGTGCTGTCGGCGGACCAGGAGAACGATGCCGACGTCCTGGGGGTGACCGCGGCGTCCGCGGCGCTGACCATGTCGAAGGTGCCGTGGAACGGCCCCATCGCCGCGGTGCGGGTGGGTCGGGTCGAGGGCGCGTGGATCCTCAACCCGACGTTCCAGCAGCTCGAGTTCTCCGACGTGGACATCGTGGTATCGGGCTCGGTGGACTCGATCGTGATGGTCGAGGGGGGGGCGCTGGAGCTGACCGAGGTCGAGATCGTGAAGGGCCTCGAGGTGGCGCACAAGGGCATCCGCGAGCTGCTGGACGCGGCCAACGAGCTGGTGGCCGAGATGCGGCAGCCCAAGATGGAGTGGACCAAGGTGGAGGCGCCGGTGGAGCTGGTGGCGCGCGTCAAGGCGCTGGCCGAGCCGCGCGTGGCTGAGGCGCTGAACCTGCCGGAGAAGGCGGAGCGGGCGCAGGCGCTCGCGGCCCTGAAGGCCACGATCCAGGACGAGCTGGCGGCCGAGTTCCCCGAGAACGCGAAAGACGTCGCCAACGCCATCGAAGACATCGAGTATCACACGATGCGCAACCAGGTCCTGGCCCACGGCGAGCGGGTGGACGGGCGGGACCTCGACACGGTGCGGCCGATCAGCTGCGAGGTTGGCATGCTGCCGCGGACGCACGGCTCCGCGCTGTTCACGCGCGGCCAGACGCAGGCGCTGGTGTCCGTGACGCTCGGCACGACGCGGGACGAGCAGCGGATCGATTCGATCGACGTCGCGCAAGAGACCACCAAGTCGTTCATGCTGCACTATAACTTTCCGCCGTTTTCGACCGGTGAAGTGAAGCCGATCCGCGGGACCTCACGTCGCGAGGTGGGACACGGGGCGCTGGCCGAGCGGGCGCTGCAGGCGCTGCTCCCACCGTACGACCAGTTTCCCTACACCCTCCGCATCGTGTCCGACATCCTCGAGTCGAACGGCTCGTCGTCCATGGCGACGGTGTGCGGCGGCTCGCTGGCGCTGTTCGATGCCGGCGTGCCGATGACGGCCGCCTGCGCCGGGGTGGCGATGGGGCTCATCAAGGAGGGCGCCCGGGTCGCGGTGCTCACCGACATCCTCGGCACCGAGGATCATCTGGGCGACATGGACTTCAAGGTGGCGGGGACGCGCCAGGGGGTCAGCTCGATCCAGATGGACATCAAGATCGAGGGGCTCGATTTCAAGATCATCAGCCAGGCGCTGGAGAAGGCGAAGCAGGCCCGGCTGCACATCCTCGACATCATGGATCAGGCGATCCCCAAGCCACGCTCGCAGCTGTCCAAGTACGCGCCGCGTATCATCACGATCCAGATCCGTCCCGACAAGATCGGCGACCTCATCGGGCCCAAGGGCAAGACCATCCGCGGCATTCAGGAGCAGACGGGCGCCGAGATCAACGTGGACGACACCGGCCTGGTCACCATCTCCGCGGTGGGCGAAGGGGGCGAGCGGGCGCGCGACATGGTCTCCGCTCTGGTGCAGGAGCCCGAGGTGGGCAAGGTGTACGAGGGCGTGGTGAAGAGCACCACCGCGTTCGGGGCGTTCATCGAGATCCTGCCGGGTGTGGAGGGGCTGCTGCACATCTCGGAGCTGCAGCACGGGCGCACCGAGCGTACCGAGGACGTGGTGAAGAAGGGCGACCACGTGCGGGTGAAGCTGCTCGAGGTGGACGAGCGCGGCCGCATGCGGCTGTCCCGCAAGGCGCTGATGGACAAGCCGGAGGCGGCACCGGCGCGCTCGCACTGATGGAGACGGTCCGGCTCGACCGGGACATCTTCCAGACCACCGCGCCGACCGGTGTGATCGTTTTGTCCGAGCGGGTCGCGAGTGTCCGCTCGGCGGCCGTGGGTATCTGGGTGCGCAGCGCCAGCGCCCACGAGCCCCGCCCCAAGATGGGCGTGTCGCACCTGCTCGAGCACATGGTGTTCAAGGGCACCGAGCGGCGCAGCGCGCAGGAGATCGCGCTGGCGCTCGAGTCGCGCGGCGGCTCGCTCGACGCCTACACCTCGCGCGACACGACCGCGTTCCAGGCCCGCGTGCTGGACAGCGACCTGCCGCGCGCGGTCGACGTGCTCACCGACCTGGTGCGCAATCCGGTGCTCCGCCCAAGCGACCTCGAGCTCGAGCGTAACGTCGTGCTCGAGGAGATCAACACCGTCGAGGACACGCCGGACGATCAGGTGTATGACCTCGTGTATCAGACACTCTGGCCCAAACACTCCTACGGTTATTCGATCCTCGGCACGCGCGATACGGTCGGCGCCTTGTCGACCGACGATCTGAAACAGCTGCACGGGCGCGCGTACTTTCCGGCGAACTGCGTCATTGCGGCCGCGGGGAACCTGACCCACGAGCAGCTGCTGGAACAGATCGCGAAACAGGGCTGGTTCGAACGTGCAACGGGCAACGTGGAACGTGCAACGCCTCCCGTCGTTCCGATCCCCCCGGCAGTTCGCGGCACCGAGGCCCGCCACGCCAAGGACACCGCCCAGACCCACATCGTGTTCGCCACCGACACCGTGCCCTACGCCGACCGGCGCAAATACGCGCTGCTGGTGCTGGGCAACGTCTTCGGGGGCGGCATGTCGAGCCGGCTGTTCCAACGGATTCGGGAGGAGCTGGGGCTGGCGTACGCGATTTACGCGTTCACGAGCTTCTACCGCGAGATGGGCGTGGCAGGGGTATACGTCGGCACGCAGCCCAAGACCGCGGCGCAGGCGGCGGCGGCGATTCGCGCGGAGTACGCCAAGCTGGCGCGCGAGGGGCTCGCCGGCGACGCGCTCGTCGAGGCGAAGCAACAGACCCAGGGCCAGCTGATGCTGTCGCTCGAGAGTCCCAGCGCCCGGATGTATCGTTTGGCGAGCTTTCCCGTCTATGGCGAGCCGTATCGCAGTCTCGACGAAGTCGTAGCGGCGGTCGCGGGGCTCACGGAAAAAGAGATCGCCGATGTGGCGGCTGAATTCTTCGATCCAGAACGTCAAACTGTGGTCTGGCTCGGGAAAGACTAAGAAGCAAAAGACGTAACACAAAGGCGTACCACAAAGACGTCGCGCAAAGACGTCGCGCAGAGACGTTACACCGGAGCCCCCATGATCGTCGGTGTCCCCAGAGAGATCAAAACGGCTGAGAATCGGGTCGCCCTCGTGCCCGCGGGGGTCGAGGCGCTGGTGGGCGACGGGCACACGGTGCTGGTGGAACAGGGGGCGGGGCTCGGCTCGGGGTTCGGCGACGAGACGTATCGCGCGGTCGGGGCTACGCTCGTCCCCAAGGCGGCGGACGTGTGGGCCCGGGCCGAGATGGTGGTCAAGGTGAAGGAGCCAATCGAGCCCGAGTGGCCCTGCATGCGCAAGGGTCAGGTCGTCTTCACCTATTTCCATTTCGCCGCCTCCGAGCCGCTCACCCGCGCGGTGATCAAGTCCGGCATCATCGCGATCGCGTACGAGACGGTGCAGCTCGCGTCGGGGGAGCTGCCGTTGCTCACGCCGATGAGCGAGGTGGCGGGGCGCATGGCGGTGCAGGAAGGGGCCAAGTATCTGGAGAAGGTGTACGGCGGCAGCGGGATACTCCTGGGTGGTGTGCCCGGCGTGCTGCCGGCGGAGGTGCTGATCATCGGCGGCGGGGTGGTGGGCACGAACGCGGCGCGAATGGCGGCCGGACTGGCCGCCCGCGTCACGCTGCTCGATCTCTCGCTCGACCGCCTGCGCTACCTCTCCGATGTGCTTCCTCCCAACGTCGATCTCCTCTACTCGAACCGCCACAACCTGCTGGAGCAGCTGCGCCGGGCCGATCTGGTGATCGGGGCGGTGCTGTTGCCCGGCGCCAAGGCGCCGAAGCTGGTGCGGCGGGAGGACTTGAAACTGATGAAGCCGGGCTCGGTGATCGTGGATGTCGCGGTGGACCAGGGCGGGTGCATCGAGACCAGCAAGCCGACGACGCACGAGAACCCCGTGTACCTGGTGGATGGGATCATTCATTACGCGGTGGCGAACATGCCGGGCGGCGTGCCGCGTACGTCTACCCTGGCGCTCACCAACGCCACGTTCCCTTATGCCAAGCGTCTGGCGCGCGGCGGCTGGAAGCAGGCGTGCCGCGACGACGCGGCGCTGTTCCAGGGATTGAACGTGATCGAGGGGAACGTCGTCTACCCGGCGGTGGCCGAGTCGTTCGGGCTGTCGCTGGTGGACGCGAAGCGACTCGTATGACCACCGTTCTCGCGGTCCTGGCACTGCTGCTGCAGACGCAGGCGACGAATGCCGAGCTGGGCTACCGGTTTGCGCTGCCGAGCGGGTTCACGGCGTTTCCCGAGGGACGCTCGCAGAAGGACATGGTGGACTGCTGGAGCGAGGCGACGCCGGTGTCGGCGCACGGAGCTATGATTCTCTGCGTGCAGCGCATGCACGGTGTGTTGCCGCGGGAGGCGATGCGGCAGGAGGACGTGCCCGCCACCACGCAGCTGGTGAGCTTCAAATGGAAAGAGGTCGACCTCCAGGGCTTGCGATCGCTGGTTTCGCAGCGAGGCGAGCAGGCGTTCGTGCTGGTGACGCAGGTGCCGCTGCGGCGCGAGGCGGTGCAGCTGTTCTTGAGCGGGCCGGCCGATCAGGAGGCGCGGGGCCAGGCGCTCTTGACCGAGACGCTCGCCTCGCTCGAGGGCGAGAGCAACTGGCTCTCGGCCAGCGAGCGGAGCGGGCGGTTGGGCAATATCGCCGGGTGGTGGATCGGCATTGCCGTGGCGGTGATCGCGGTGCTCGTGTGGCGCAAGCGGCGCCGCGCGGCGTCCCGCTGACGGTCGCGTGAAGCGGCGTCGGGGCGGGCCGGTGGTGCAGGTCCGGCGGCTGCCGCACCACGACGGGTTGCCGCTCCCCAGCCGACAGACCGCCGGCGCCGCCGGGTACGACCTGGCGAGCGCCGAGCCCGACTTCACGCTGCGACCGCTGGAGCGCCGGCTGGTGCGCACCGGGCTGGCGCTGGCGATCCCCACTGGGTACGAGGCCCAAGTTCGGCCCCGCTCGGGGCTGGCGGTGAAGCATGGTCTCACCCTGCCGAACGCTCCCGCGACGATCGACTCGGATTATCGTGGCGAGCTGATGGTCCCGATGATCAATCTGGGCACCGAGCCGGTGGTGGTGGCGCGTGGCACGCGCATCGCGCAGCTCGTGTTTCAGCGGGTGGAGGTGGTGGAGCTGGAGGAGGTGGCGGAGCTGCCGCCGAGCGAGCGGGGTGGGGGAGGTTTTGGGAGCACGGGGGAGTGAGGCCAGGGCCGGGAAAGGGGAACGGCGCGTGCGCTAGCACGGAGCCGCTTGTGTGGAATGAGTACGAAGATGAGGGCGAGAATCACTATTTCGATGCAATCAAGAAAGGAGCCGGCGATCCACTGGCCAACACGGCCCAACAAGCGCTTGAAGCTGCCGGGCGGTGATCGCTTTAAGGGAAGCGGAGTGTTGTGCGCTGGCGCGCACGAACTATCGTTCAACTACCACACGGTCACATGGTCCCAACCGATGTTCTCTCCAGCTTTGGTGGCGTACTGCTCGATATGAACGGCACGTTCATGTTCGGCGGGGATCGCTTCGGTCCAGAGCAAGACTATGAGGCCACCTACCGCGCGTTCGGTGGGCAGGGACTCGCGTCCGAGGTAGTGCGGAGAACCATCACGGCCTGTTTCGAGAGCCTGGGAGTTATCTACGAGGATCCGAAACGCTGTGACTCCTTTCCGTCGGTACTGGAGAAGCTTCGAGAACTAGCACCAGACCTACCCGAGACCGAGTTGAACCTCCTCGAACGGGTCATCGCTCAGCACGAACTCGGGCGTGTACCAGACGCCTATGCGTTGAGGCTCAAGCGCCTGGCTGCGACACACCGCGTTGGCGTGGTGGCGAACATCTTGTCTCGGAAGGGGCCCTGGCTGGACGAATTCGTCCGTGCGGGGGTACTTGAGCTCTTTGCGACGACGGTCTTTTCGTCGGATGGGCGGAGCATCAAGCCCTCCCGGAAGCTCTTTGATCGAGCGCTGGACGCCCTGGCGACGCCCAGGTCCGAAGTCGTCTTTGTGGGTGACAGCCTCCGGTGTGACATCGGCGGGGCCGCCGCCGCTGGCTTAGCGACTGTCTGGATTGACCGCCGGAGCCGCGGGCTGCAGGCCGACGATCCCCAGCCTACCTTCATGATCAGGGATCTCCTTGAGCTCTTCGATTCCTAGGCTCCGCTTGCAAAGCGTCCTGCCTAACATGCGCCTGAAGTTGGCGGGCGGTGATCGCGCTAAGGGAATCGGAGTGTTGTGCGCTGGCGCGCACGAACGATCGTTCAACTACAGAGCGCCCTGCGGGCGAGTCGCCCGCAGCTTAAGCGCGATCCGTTAGGCAGCGCACGTCCTTACTCAGATCACACACGATCACATGCAATCGCACCCTACAAGGCTGATGATCCTCGTGGCCGGCCCATATCGATCGGGTACGGGGGATGACCCGGCCAAGCTGGCAGCGAACGTGCCCGCGATGGAGGCGTTCGCGATGCCGCTCTTCCTGGCTGGGCACGTTCCGCTCGTGGGTGAGTGGCTCGGCTTGCCGCTCGCGACGTTGGCGGGCTCCGTGCGGATTGGCGACGCGGCGTTCGAGGAGGTGTTCCACCCCATTGCCGAGCGGCTCTTGGAACGGTGTGACGCCCTGCTGCGCGTCGGTGGTCCATCGGAGGGGGCGGATCGGCTGGTCGCGGTGGCGCGGGCTCGGGGTCTGGCGGTCTATCACGCCTTACGGGAGGTGCCCGGGTGCGAAGCCACCGCGGATTGAACTGTGCGCTGCCTAACCAGCGCTTGAAGCTGACGGCCCGCGGCGGCCACGTGATAGGGAAGGTTCTGTCTTGATTGCGGCCGCCGCGGGCCGCAGCTTAAGCGCGATCCGTTAGGCGGCGCGGCAGCTACATGGAGTCCCAAAGATCCTGAGCCCCTTTCTCCGGAACGCCTCCATTGGCGCGCTATTCTGCTCCTACCGTGCGCTGTTCTACCGGGAGTGGGGCGTTTTCCTAGTGCTAGCGGCCATGGGCGCCTTGGCGGGGTGTCTATACACGCTCGTTGAGCCTGCAGTGCGTTCTCACAAACGCCTGCACTACCTGCCATGGGTACTCGCTGCCTACCTCGTGATCTTCGGCGGGGTTGGCGTCGACGCCGTGTTGGAGCACGATACTGACTCTCTCGAGATGATGAAGAACCCCTGGTTCATTGGATTCGTGCTCCTCGCGGGGCCGGTCGGTGCCTATGCTGCGGCGCGCATGTTCGAGGATAAGTAGCGCCAGGACCCAGACCTTCGAGACGCGCCGCCTAACAAGCGCTTGAAGCTGGCGGGCGTTCACCAGTAGGGAAGAATTGCGTTGCCTCGCTGGCTAGCCCTTTTGTCTGCGGCTCCACCGCCTTGCGCCGGCGGGCATTGCGCCCGCAGCTTAAGCGCGATCCGTTAGGCCGCCAGCTGGACTTACCGAGGTGCGAGCAATGAGCCAGTTACGCTGGCGCGTCACCCTCGAACAAACTCTCCTCAGCGCCGTTGCGCCTGTGATCGTCGGAACTTGCCTCTTAGCATCCGGCTGCCGGGATGCCACGACCACTTGGTCGGCTGAAGCCCGATCTCCGGATGGGAATTGGCTTGCGACCGCTCGCAGTCAGCAGTGGGGAGGTCCCGGAACCGCCTATGATGCGACGAGTGTCTCCCTCAAACAGGGAACGCAACCTGCGGTAGAGGTGTTGGGGTTTTCGCACGGCGCCTCAACCATGAACGTGAAGATGAACTGGCTGACCCCAAGACACTTCGAGGTGACCTATCGGCCACTGCCGGGGGACTCCGTAACCCTTGACCTCCAAATGGTCCGACTCGCAGATGTCGACATCTCCCTAAGGCGTCTTTCAGATGGGCCTCCCAAGTAGGAAGCGCTGGCGGCCTAACAGGCGCTTGAAGCTGCCGGGCGCTCACAAGTAGGGAGGAATTGTGTTGCCTCGCGGGCTAGCCTTCTTATCTGCGGCTCCAACTCCTTGCGCCCGCGGGCGCTGCGCCCGCAGCTTAAGCGCGATCCGTTAGGCCGAGCGCGATCTTATGGAGCAAGACAAGAACCAGCATAGGGAAGAGGAATTCGAGCCGCCTCAGACGCAGGAGAAGGCCGAACTCGTTCCACCCGTGCGTCCGCCACCTACCGCTGTAGGGACAGGCACCCCTCCACCGCCGCCGCCTCGCCCGCGGCCGTCGGGGCCCGCCCCAGCGCCGCACGGTCGGCCCGTGCTCTGGCACCTTCTACAAGCGGTACGCAGGTCAATCGGAGCTCTTGTCGACCTGGCTGACGCCGCAGCGGACGTGATTGTGAAGGGTGGGCAGGGCGAGCATAGGTGCAGCGCCGGCCTAACCAGCGCTTGAAGCTGCCGGGCGCGCCCAGTAGGGAAGCATTGCATTGCCTCGCCGGCTGATTCCATCGTGGGCTCAGCCTCCTTGCGCCTGCGGGCATTGCGCCCGCAGCTTAAGCGCGATCCGTTAGGCAACTCACCACTTTCCAGCTTGACTGGTACTTGAACCGACCTCTGTACGCCCGCCTACTCGCTCTTGTGGCAGCCAGCTGTTCACCCTCTAAGCCACCCACACCTGAATTCGATGGGGCCACCGCTTTGCAGTACCTGCAGGCTCAAACCCAGCTCGGACCCCGGATTCCCAACACCGGACCGCACGAACAATGCGGGGCTTGGATACTCAGTCACCTAAGGACAACGGCCGATACGGTAGTAGTACAAGCGTTCACGGCTCACACCGCGAAGGGTCAGGAGTTGCAGCTCCATAACTACTTCGCCCGGTTCAGCCCCCAAGCGCCCGAACGAGTACTCTACTTCGCTCACTGGGATACTCGCCCACACGCAGATAGTAGCCCAAACTCACTCGATAAAGCCAAACCCGTCCTGGGAGCTAACGACGGCGCTTCGGGAGTCGCGGTTCTTCTAGCTCTTGGCGATGCCCTCAAGAAAACTCCGCCACGAATAGGAGTTGACCTGTTGTTTACGGACGGCGAGGACTACGGCGACTTCAGCGACACGACCGAGACATTGCTGGGTGCCCGCTATTTCGCTGCGCACTTGCCAGCTGGCTACCAACCTCTGTATGCGGTTCTATGGGATATGGTCGGGGACAAGGATCTCGATATCTCGATTGAGGCCAATTCTCGCGCCTTTGCCCCAGAGGTCACCACTCTCGTATGGCATGCTGCGGACTCCCTCGGCTATGGTAGGGTATTCCTTTCACAGGTTGGTCAACCCCTGATTGATGACCATATTCCGCTGCAGGCCGTGGGGATCCATGCAATTGACGTGGTGGACTTCGACTACGGTCCCGGCAACAGCTACCACCACACCATCTACGACACTTTGGACAAGGTCTCGGCTCAGTCTCTGCAAACGGTTGGGGACGTCGCTCTGGCGCTTGTACGATGAGATCAGTGCGCGAGTTGCCTAACCAGCGCTTGAAGCTGACGCCGCGCGTAGATTAGGGAATGGATCTTTCTTCTGCGCGGCGCAGCTTAAGCACGATTCGTTAGGCCGCTACACCTATCCCCAGAGTTAACCGTTCTGCCGGAGATGCCCCAGTGGACCCCGATCCAGTCGCTCGCATAGCTGCACTCGAGCGTTCGAATCGCCAACTGAGGACGCTCGCTCTAGTCCCCACGCTGGTGTTACCGCTCCTTGCAGTACTGGCCTTCCGGACTTCTCGCGACCTTCCCCCCAGCGCCCTGCAGCCCGCTGACTCCTTGCGCGTCCGACAACTGATTCTGGTTGACAGTCAGGGTACCGTCCGTGCGCGGGTGGGGGCCCATTTGCCAGATGCGGTCATCGACGGGCGACGGCTTCGCCGCGGTGAAGACATCGCTGGCATCCTCCTGTACGACGATACCGGCCGGGAGCGCGGTGGCTATGTCACGTTCTCGCCGTCTCGCAATGTTGCTCTCACATTAGATACGCGGGACCGGCAGGTGGCTCTGTTCGCCGCAGATCCCGAAGACGGTGTAGCTGCGCGGGTGTGGGGCGGTAACAACTGGGTCGAAATGCGGGCTAGCACCAAGGGAGCGCATCTTACGCTGGCGCACTCGGGCGAAGTGGTGGTTCAGCAGCCCCCGCTCAGTGAATCCGAGGTTAGCGCCTTTTGCTCCGGCTTGAAGGACGCACTACGACGCGTTACGCCACAACCGCCGGCCGATAAGGTCTTGGCGTCGTGCAAAGAGCGCATGTCAGATGCCGACTGTCGGAAGTGTCTCGGCACGCGATGAGTTGCTCACGTAAGCCATGCAGCGGCCTAACAAGCGCTTGAAGCTGACGGGCGGTGATCGCTCTAAAGAAAGCGGAGTATTGTGCCCCGGCGGGCACGGGACTTCGTCCACTTCCAATTGCGCCGGCGGGCGAGTCGCCCGCAGCTTAAGCGCGATCCGTTAGGCGGCCAAAACCGATGTTGACTCAGTTCGAGCAGATTCTTCTTAGCAAGCTCCTCGACGGGGACCATCCGGTGCTGGCGATCCTCCGAGCGCAAGCCGCGACTGCCATCGTTGCGAATCGCGCTTTCAGCCCCGTCGGCGTCAATGCGTACTTCGCTATCTCGCCGAACGCGCCGAGGACCTCTCCACATTCCTTTGATCTCACCGACGTCGCTTTTCGGTTCGAAGGCGCCGAGAATCCCGGTCACGCAGTGCTGATGGTTCGGGATGGTGCCCTGCACGAACTCATGGTCTACAACTGGACGGATGTGTGGCCGGCGAGGCCTGGCCTGGCTCTGAAGTGGGTGAAGTATCTTGCATTCAGCCCAGATGGCAGGACGGGTCGTGAGACTGAGCAACGTGACATGGCTGGCTTGGCCAAGGAGTTGGCTGCCTAACAAGCGCTTGAAGCTGACGGGGCCGGCTTTCAGAGGAGGCGGAGGTTTGTGCACCAGCCAGCCGGTACTGCAGGGCGGGGCGCTTGCGCCCGCTGGCGTTCGCCCCGCAGCTTAAGCGCGATCCGTTAGGCAGCAGGCCATGCGTCTCACCACTGCACTCCTCCTGCTGGCAGCATCATCCCTCCACGCCCAGCGCCATGCTCGTGGGCCGATCTGGTACAGCCGATCAATGCTGCGGGAGCTGACTGGCAATCCGGCTCCGGACTCGCTGGTCCTGCTTGCGATTGGGACCAATCCAGAGAGCTTGAGTGTCGTGTTCCAGATATTCTTAGGCCGCCGTCTGGTCTTCGAAGACCGTTGGTCGTCGAGCGCCTACTTCGCGTATCTAACTCCGATCGACACAATCCCCGTTTCCACCCGAGCGCAAATCGTGCGGGACGAGCTACTCCAGTTCTTTCTACCCGACCGCTTCGGCACCGTTGATACACTTCTCACAGCGACGCGAGAAGATCCTCGCGGTACAATGGCGAGCCATTTCGAGATTGGACGCCGTTCCCCGACCTATCAGCGGTCACCCATGGCCGATAGCACCGTCACACCGGAGCAGATCTGGGAAGAGCTAAAGCAGCGACGACCACCGACGTTCCGATTGTTCGAAGGTGGTGAAGACTCGCGTTGGATCACGTGGAGCCAACGGGCACATCGCTTTGTGGTGACGGACGCGTGCTGTTAACGCATGGGCCTGCTGCCTAACAAGCGCTTGAAGCTGGCGGGCGGTGATCGCCTTAAGGGAAGCCGAGTGTTGTGCGCTGGCGCGCACGAACTATCATTCAACGACAGGGCGCGCGGCGGGCGAGTCGCCCGCAGCTTAAGCGCGGTCCGTTAGGCGGCGCAACAACTAACCTCGAGGCCCTCGATGCGGGTAATGGCCGTCGCCACCCTGATTATCGCCGTTGTCGGGCTTCAGACCTGCGCGTCCCCCCATGCTCCGCCCCCGTCACTACCTCCGTCCGGCGAGCTGGTCCCTGACGTCACCCGTGTCGAAGAAGCACCGAAACCAGTTGTGCAGGCGGCCCCAAACTATCCAGATAGCTTACGTCAGGCGCGCGTTCAGGGCCGCGTCACGTTTCGATTCGTGCTTGATACCATGGGCGTGCCTGAGGTCGAAACATTCAGGATTGTTTCATCTCCTGATGTCTCGCTGTCGGAAGCTGTCCAAGCAATCCTACCGTCCTGGCGCTACACCCCCGCTCGGCTCGGTGGCCGCAAGGTCCGCGTGCTGCTGGAGCAGTGGGTCAACTTCGCGGTGCGATGAGCTGTCGCTGCGAGTGCGCCGCCTAACAAGCGCTTGAAGCTGCCGGGGCCGGCTTTCAGAGGAAGCAGACGTTTATGCGCCAACGAACTCGTACCGCAGGGCGGGGTGCTTGCGCCCGCCAGCGCTCGCCCCGCAGCTTAAGCGCGATCCGTTAGGCGGCCCGTTAACACCTCACACCTTTTGACCGACAACCCGCTTCGTGATTCCGCTCCCACGAGGACCCTCGAACACGGTGTCCGGGTCGCCGCCGCGTGCAACGGCGTCCTACTTGTCTGGCGTTATGCGGTTGCCGCCCCCACGACGGACATTCGGGCTCGCATCCCGTTCCTGCTCCAGATATTCGACCTCCTCACTTGGCTTCAGCTCGCCGGGATCGCTACCGTGGGAGGTCTGGTAGGCTTGGCGATTACCGGCGGCTGGAGCCCGAAGGCCGTAGCGGGTGTCGCGGTGGGGGCCTTCCTTTCGCTTATGCTCCTTGGCTCAGGCGTCGTGGGCGACCTCATTCCTGCCGGTCATGAGTCACCGCCCAAGTACTGGGTCCTTGCCGCAGCCGTTGCGGCTGCCGGCCTTGCTCTGCTCCGTGCACGCCACCAGGTGAAGAAGGAAAATGAACAATCTCGACGGCGGGCCGCCTAACAAGCGCTTGAAGCTGGCGGGCGGTGATCGCTCTAAGGGAATCGGAGTGTTTGCGCGCTGGCGGGCGCGGAGTGACGTCCACTTCTCTTGCGCCGGCGGGCGAGTCGCCCGCAGCTTAAGCGCGATCCGTTAGGCGCACGCGATGAAGACCTGTGACAAACAGTCGAGAGAGAAATCCCGCGCCGCCGAGCGTTAACGCCTGAGAGGAGGGGCTATATGCGACTTGCTCATCCAACATCCCTCATTCTAGCAGTCGCTGTTGTCCTGCCCGCGCACGCCTCCCCGCCGCCTTTGCCCAACCGCGTTACGATCCTTTACGATGCCTTCGGGGGCCGCGCCGGCCTCACTCGGGACTGGGGCTTCGCAGCGCTCGTCGAGTACAACGGGAAGCGGATCCTCTTCGACACTGGCAACAACGCGGACGTCTTCGCCAAGAATGTCCGCGCCTTAGGGGTCGATCTCCGAATCGTCGATTTCGTGGTCATCTCGCACCGTCACGGCGACCACACGGCAGGCTTGAATTACCTCTTGACCGTGAACCCCGGGGTCAAGATCTATGCGCCCAAGGAGGCCTTTGGGGCCTTTGGTGGCGCACTCCCTGGGACGTTCTATCGCTCCGATTCCGCGCTGCCGAGCCGAATGCGGTACTTCGACGGGCATCCGCCCGCCGAACTCACCTTCGGCACGGCCTGGCCGACGGCTCATTTCGTCTGGGTCGACAGCGTCACTGAGGTCGCCCCGGGCGTTTCCATCATTCCCACCGTCTCGCAGAAGCCGGGCACGTTGGAGCTGCGGGAGCTCTCCCTCGCCCTTCGAACGCCGAGCGGGCTCATCCTGCTCGTCGGATGCTCCCACCCGGGGATTGAAACGATTGTGGAAGCTTCCACCCGGGTCGCTGATCACGTCTACCTGATCCTCGGCGGGCTGCATCTCGTGATTACACCGGACGCCGAGATCGAGCGGGTCGCCACGGCCCTTCACGACCACTGGCACGTTGATCGCATCGGCCCGGGACACTGCACGGGAGAGCCGGCATTCGCGACGCTACAGCGAGTTTTTGCGGCCCAGTATGTGTATGCGGGGCTTGGCAGCACCATCGACGTGCCATGAGACCGCATGGCGCAGCGCGGCGCCTAACAAGCGCTTGAAGCTGGCGGGCGCTCACAAGTAGGGAGGAATTGCGTTGTCTCGCTAGCTAGCCTCTTTGTCTGCAACTCCCACGCCTTGCGCCAACGGGCGCAGCGCCCGCAGCTTAAGCGCGATCCGTTAGGCAGCGCGAGCCAGCCTCTCGCGATTGATACGGAGTCATCATGAATCAAAGACGCCGGCACCGTTCGCGCATCGTCGGTTCTGCGGTTGTCTCACTTGTCTTGATGGCTCGTGCTGCCGTTGGTCAGGCGGTTGGTCAAGCGGAGGGCACCGGCGGCGTCTGCATTCCCGTCGCGGAGCGGGCCGGACGTGAGTTCGGCTGTTTCATCCTAGCCACGCAAGCCATCGGTCACCTGGCTCCCGGGCGCGCCTTCTGGCATTTGTCCACTTACGCGACGCGATCCGAAGCGGAGCTGGTGCGAGGCGCGCAGGGCACGGCTGTGGCATCGTTGGGGAGAGTCTGGCTGCTAACCATCGCTGACGCGGGGTGGCGGCCCTCCGGCGGAACGCACGTTGCTGAAATCGGGCCTCTACCCGTGACCCCCGACGTAGCGTACACGGCCGAGTACATGGAGGCGGTCTTTCGACCGGGGATGAAGTCCATCGTCCATCGACATTCGGGGCCGGAGGCCTGGTACACCCTGGCTGGCAAGACCTGTCTAGAAACGCCCGAGGGCACCATGGTCGGAGTGGTCGGAGGTCGCCCCGTGATCGTGCCCGCCGGCCCGCCTATGGAACTGACGGCGACTGGGACCGACGTGCGTCGCGCATTGGTCCTCATCCTTCGTGACTCTGAGCAACCCGCGTCCAGGCCCGCTGGTGATTGGAACCCGAAGGGGCTATGCAAGGGGTGAAGGCTCGACAGTGCGTCGAGGTGTACCTCGCGCTGCCTAACAAGCGCTTGAAGCTGTCGGGGCCGGCTTTCAGAGGAGACGTACGTTTGTGCGCCAGCGTGCAGATACCGCAGCGCGGGGCGCTTGCGCCCGCCAGCGTTCGCCCCGCAGCTTAAGCGCGATCCGTTAGGCCGCGCCATTCCCGCCTTGCCCAGTACGTACATCGTACGTACATTGAACCGTGGTGCCGATCCGCGTCGAATGGGACCCCGCGAAGGCGCGGATCAACCTTCGGAAGCATGGCGTCTCCTTCGAGGAAGCCGAAACGGTCTTTTATGATGACCACGCACTCTTGCTTGACGATCCCGAGCACTCGGGGGATGAAGATCGGTTCGTGTTACTGGGATTGAGCTCGCTTCCGAGTTCTTGTAGTCGTGCACACGTACCGGGAGTACGACGCCGTGATTCGACTCATTTCCGCGCGTAGAGCGACCAAAGCAGAACAGGCGGGATACGACGCGAGGCGGCAACCATGAGAAAAGAGTACGATTTCTCAAATGCCCGACCCAATCCATATGTGGAGCGACTCAAGCAGTCCGTCACGATTCGGCTTGACTCGCGAGCCTTGGAGTATTTCAAGGACCTTTCCACGCGCACCGGCATCCCCTATCAAACACTCATCAACCTGTATCTTCGGGATTGCGCGTTGAGTAAGCGAAAGCTCAAGCTGACATGGAAACCTCCGAAGCGGGCGCGGTCTAACAAGCGCTTGAAGCTGCCGGGCGCTCGCAAGTAGAGAAGAATTGCGTTGCCTCGCCGGCCAGCCTTTTTCTCTGCGCCTCCACCTCCTTGCGCCTGCGGCGATTGCGCCCGCAGCTTAAGCGCGATCCGTTAGGCAGCATCCCCGTGCCCTACAACACATCTTTCGCATTCGACTCGGTCGCCGTGATCGAGTCCTTGCCCACAGGCGATCTTCACATAGGACGTGACCTCTTTGAGACCACCATCGCGCCAGTCTCGATCGCTGATCCTGGCGTCGTCAGCGAGTTGTACGAGCCGGCATCTGGAACCGCGTTTCTCGGGACCCTCGCTACAGTTGCCTCTACGGCCCAACAGTACGGGCGCTCACCTGTCATCCACATCGCGGCCCACGGCAATCGTAACGGGATCCAGCTTGTCAACGGTGATTTCGTCACATGGCAGGAAATCACGCCGGCGCTCACTACTGTCAACCAGATCTCTCGGGTCAACCTGCTCGTCGTGGCGGCTATGTGCCAGGGATGGCATCTCAGTTCCGTTCTGCGCCCGACGGATCGGGCGCCTGCCTTTGGTGTCGTTGGAGCCCATGAAACCCTCGAAGCTGGCGCTCTTCTGGACGCTATGAAGCGTTTCTACGGCACGCTTCTGGGAGCTGGCCATGACCTCCGAGCGGCGCTAGACGAAGCAAACGGTCAGCGTCCGTTCGCGGACTGGACATTCAAGATGGAGGGAGCCGAACTGACGCTGTGTCGCGTTTTTGAGCACTACGTTCAGGAAGTTGCCACTGAATCGACTCAAGTGGAGAGGGTATCGCGGATGGTTGCCGATTTGGCGCGCGTCAAGAATCTGGATGTGCTGCAGACAATGCGACTTCGGGCCGAACTGCGGGAAGCCATTGATGACCACCGCCGCTGGTTCGATCTCTATCGCACCCGCTTCCTGATGCTGGACCTATTCCCTTCAAACGCTCCCAGATTTCTCCTCCGCTATCAGGATTGCCGGGGGGATGCTGCCTAACAAGCGCTTGAAGCTGGCGGCGCTTGGCGGTCAGCGTAGAATTCCATTTGTGATCGACCATCTTGAGCGCCGCAGCTTAAGCGCGAGCCGTTAGGCAGCGCGCATGGAGGCAGGATGCGACTTCTGACCTCGCCATGCCGAGTAGCGTTAGCCCTGGCTGGCGTTGGTGTACCGCTTCGCGCTCAGAGCGCTGATGCGCTCTACGCCGGGCGCTCTTGCAACCAGGACTTTGCAAAGCTGCGCGCCGTTTCAGTGACGGACGTCGTCGACTCAGGTGCCCTGGTCACAGCTCTGCGGGAGGCGGCCGACTCCGCGTCACCGATCACGAAGGTCGTGCTTATCTACGACGCCTACGGCCAACTGAGCAAGATCAAGACGGCCGGCACTCGGTCTCCCGCCGCTGATACGAGCCTGGAGCGGCAGCTTCGAACAATGGCGAAACCCGTGACGGGAATGCCCAGCAATTTCATGGCTACGATCGTCCGGCTGAATCGCCGGGACCTTATCGACATTTCACCGTTTCCGTTTACTTGCCCACCTATGGTGTCCTCAACGCTTCAGGCCACAAGGTTCATACAGGAGGGCCAGCGGGTCTCGTCCCCGCCTCCGCGAGATGCTGTCGTACGGTTGTGGTTGCGGTCGAGCGGCGATGTCGCGGACGCGTGGATCGTCCGGAGCGCTCGTTCGTGGGAGTTGGACAATCTCGCGCTGAGAGTTATTCGAGCTCTGCGATACTCGCCTCCTCTGGTCGGGACCACGCCAGTTGCCACCGTGCTTCAGGTCCCGGTCCAGTTCTGAGCACAGCGTGCTGCCTAACATGCGCTTGAAGCTGGCGGCCCGCGGCGGCCGCTTGATAGAGAAGGCGTCTTTCTTGATTGCGGCCGCCGCAGGCCGCAGCTTAAGCGCGATCCGTTAGACGGCGCGACTACCTCAACTCAGACTCTTCCATGGTCTTTGACGAACGGTTAGCCGAACGAATTCGCGGGTCGCTTGGGCGGCGCAAAGGGCTTGTTGAGAAAAAGATGTTCGGCGGAGTCGCGTTTCTTCTCAATGGCAACATGTGCGTTGGCATACACAAGACCGACCTTATCGTGCGCCTCGCCCCAGAAGAGACCGACAAAGCCCTCACCCAGGCACATACGCGCGTGTTTGACCTCACGGGGCGGCCCATGAAGGGATGGATCCTGGTCGGACCTGCCGGCCTGAAAACTGACGCCAAGCTCGGGAAGTGGATTCAGGTGGCCGCGAAGTATGTGTCTGCGCTGCCAGCTAAGTGACCGCGCCGTCTAACAAGCGCTTGAAGCTGTCGGCGCGCGTAGATTAAGGAATGAATCTTTCTTCAGCGCGCCGCAGCTTAAGCGCGAGCCGTTAGGCGGCTCCCAGAACCCCAGGTCCGGATGACCAGTCCAATGTGGCCCGATTGGCCGTTGCTTCAGAGCTACCACGAGCGCGTCTGGGCGATCGTTGACGAACATCTCCAAGGGCGTGAGGAGTTCGAGCCTGCTGCCGCAAGAATTGCCACCATCCTCCGCGAACAGGTGCGCGATCCTCGTTCAAGCCGCCCGAGACCACCGATCAACGTGGCCGCCGGTGATCGGCCCATGTGGATGATGTCCCTTCCGGTTCCTTCCGTCGGGGACGCAGACAAGCCACGGGTCTCAAGACTGTTCGAGCGGGCTTGCGAGTTGTCCGTCCGTCCCACCGACAAGGGAGCCGCCTAACATGCGCTTGAAGCTGTCGGGCGCTCACAAGTAAGGAAGAATTGCGTTGCCTCACCGGCGAGCGTTTTTGTCTGCGGCTCCGGCGCCTTGCGCCTGCGGGCCTTGCGCCCGCAGCTTAAGCGCGATCCCTTAGACGGCCCCATGAAACTCCGTGAACTCTCAAACGCCGAAGCTCGCGAGCTAATCGCCGAACTCAGAGCTATGGCAGCCCTTCCACCGGGGCCCGATCCAAAGCGCCTAGCACGCGCCAAGGAGATCAGATTTCAGATACGGGGGCAGGACTGGGCGTCCGACTACTTGGCTGGTAAGATGGACGAGGCTTACAGGTTCCTAGAAACGCTCCTAAGCGCACGGCGTTGGCGTGAGGTGCTGAGCCTCGATGCGCTGCGTAAGCAAATCAAGAGCGCCTGCTCCCTAGCCGCGATGACTGTGAGTAAGGGAGCGGGGGCCGTCTAACAAGCGCTTGAAGCTGCCGGCGCGCGTGGATTAAGGAATGAATCGTTCTTCAGCGCGCCGCAGCTTAAGCGCGATCCGTTAGGCGGCCTGCGCCGCTACTCCAAACGTGCGCTTGAGCCTTCAGGAGAGCTTGCCTCATGGCCGGACCGAGCGATACCGTCAACCAGCTCACCCAGGCGATCAACCGAGGCGATCTCGAGGCCGCGCTTGCGCTCTACGAACCTAACGGAGTGCTAGTGGTTCAGCCCGGCCACCTCGCGTGCGGGACTACGCAGCTCCGCGAGGCGCTCGCCAGGTTTATCGCCCTCGAGCCCACGCTCCGATCTGAGGCGCAGGAGGTCATCGGGGCAGGCGACCTGGCACTCTACGCGGGCCGCTGGACGCTGCGGGGCATGGATCCGGCCGGTCATCCCGTCGTCATGGGCGGCGAATCCTCTGACATCCTCCGCCAGCAGCGCGACGGGCGCTGGCTGATCGTACTCGATAATCCATGGGGCGCCAAGATTCTGCCATCGCGCTGAGCAGGCCGCCTACCAAGCGCTTGAAGCTGACGGGCGCTGATCGCTCTAAGGGAAGCGGAGTGTTTGTGCCCTGTCGGGCACCGACTAACGTCCAACGACCTTGCGCCGGCGGGCGGGTCGCCCGCAGCTTAAGCGCGATCCATTAGGCCGCCACGCGACCATGAGTTGACGCCACCTATGCTGGGACGCTTACGAGAGCACCTCGAACCGGGCTCGCCGTCAAGCATCCGCATCGTCATCGGAGTGGGTGCCCTTCTTTGTCTTGTTACGCTTGCCTTCAAGTGGCGCTCGGATCTTCAGGCCCGCGTCGCGGTTGCCTCCATCGGGATCATAATGCTTCTCATGGCCCAGCTCCGTCCCGCGTCTCTTTGGAATGCAGGTAGAACGCAGACTTGGCGCTTCCTCTTAGGTGATCGAGGGATGGTCCTCCTCTACACACTCCTCGGCCTCGCCGTGGCAATTGGCGCATGGTTCGTACGCCTCGGCTAATGGAGAGCGTGCGGCCTAACAAGCGCTTGAAGCTGGCGGCGCGCGTGGATTAAGGAATGAATCGTTCTTCAGCGCGCCGCAGCTTAAGCGCGATCCGTTAGACGGCGCGACTACCTCAACTCAGACTCTTCCATGGTCTTTGACGAACGGTTAGCCGAACGAATTCGCGGGTCGCTTGGGCGGCGCAAAGGGCTTGTTGAGAAAAAGATGTTCGGCGGAGTCGCGTTTCTTCTCAATGGCAACATGTGCGTTGGCATACACAAGACCGACCTTATCGTGCGCCTCGCCCCAGAAGAGACCGACAAAGCCCTCACCCAGGCACATACGCGCGTGTTTGACCTCACGGGGCGGCCCATGAAGGGATGGATCCTGGTCGGACCTGCCGGCCTGAAAACTGACGCCAAGCTCGGGAAGTGGATTCAGGTGGCCGCGAAGTATGTGTCTGCGCTGCCAGCTAAGTGACCGCGCCGTCTAACAAGCGCTTGAAGCTGTCGGCGCGCGTAGATTAAGGAATGAATCTTTCTTCAGCGCGCCGCAGCTTAAGCGCGAGCCGTTAGCCTGCCACAAGCCATGAATGAAGTACCGCATGGTGATCCGATTTCGCCGCTGGTACGCGGTGCCGCCGGGCTGCTAGGCGGGGTTCTTGCCGTGGCGGGCGCGTTCATGTGCGTCTCGTTTCTCTTGCCCCTCACCAGACTGCCCCACCCGACAACCCTCGGGGGCGCCTTGGGTTCTGTTCTTGGCGGAATTGGATGCTTGGAGATTAGTCGCATCTTCATGCGCGCCGCCTTCACGGGCGTAAGCCCACTCCGTTCCGACCGCTCGCTAAGTCCCTGAACATGCGCTTAGTGCTTCGGCAGCCTAACAAGCGCTTGAAGCTGCCGGGCGCTCGTGTGGGAAGAATTGCGTTGCCTCGCCGGCGACCCCTCTTATCTGCGGCTCCACCGCCTTGCGCCCGCGGGCATTGCGCCCGCAGCTTAAGCGCGATCCGTTAGGCCGCTCGCGACAACTGGCCCAGAGTATCGTGCCCATCAGCGCACCGATAACTGACGCCAACACCAGAGCCCTCGCCTACCTTCGCATCGGCGTGGGCGTCCTCTTCCTCATCTTCGGCGAGTACAAGTCTTCGGCACCGAGTTCACCCTCGGCGGCGGCTTTCAAGGCTGGATCAATCGCTTTCTGGCGGACGGGGCGTATCCGTTCATGGTGCCCGTGCTCCGGGACTTCGTGGTACCACACGGCACCGCTATCGCCTTCCTCGTAGCGTACGGCGAGTTGGCGATCGGCATTGCGCTTGTGCTCGGGCTCCTGGTGCGTCCAGCGAGCATCTGCGGCGGGATTTACATGCTCGCGCTCCTATTCTCGTCCGATTATCCGGGCCCAAGGGCTGTGTTTTGGCAGTACTTCGGCGCGTCTCTTAGCCATTCGGTCTTCGCCCTGTGTTTCGGTGCGTTCGTTGCGGGCCGGTCCGACGCCGTGCTGTCGGTTCGCCCGTTGCTGCGGCGCTGGACCGGGACGAGCGGCCTAACAAGCGCTTGAAGCTGCCGGGGCCGGCTCTCAGCGGAAGCGTACGTTCGTGCGCCAGCCAGCAGATCACGCAGCACGGGGCGCTTGCGCCCGTCGGCGTTCGCCCCGCAGCTTAAGCGCGATCCGTTAGACCGCGCCATTCCCGCCTTGCACAGTACATACATTGTACGTACATTGAACCGTGGTGCCGATCCGCGTCGAATGGGACCCCGCGAAGGCGCGGATCAACCTTAGGAAGCATGGCGTGTCCTTCGAAGAAGCGGAGACGGTCTTTTATGATGACCACGCACTCTTGCTTGACGATCCCGAGCACTCGGGGGATGAAGATCGGTTCGTGTTACTGGGATTGAGCTCACGCTTCCGGGTTCTTGTAGTCGTGCACACGTACCGGGAGGACGACGCGGTGATTCGACTCATTTCGGCGCGTAGAGCGACCAAAGCAGAACAGGCGGGATACGACGCGAGGTGGAAACAATGAGAAAAGAGTACGATTTCTCAAATGCCAGACCCAATCCATATGTGGAACGACTCAAGCAGTCCGTCACGATTCGGCTTGACTCGCGGGCCTTGGAATACTTCAAGGATCTTTCCACGCGCACCGGCATCCCCTATCAAACACTCATCAACCTGTATCTTCGGGATTGCGCGTTGCACAAGCGGAAGCTCAAGCTGACATGGAAACCTCCGAAGCGGGCGCGGTCTAACAAGCGCTTGAAGCTGCCGGGCGCTCGCAAGTAGGGAAGAATTGCGTTGCCTCGCTGGCTAGCCTCTTTGTCTCCCGCTCCGCCGCCTTGCGCCCCCGGGCCCTTCGCCCGCAGCTTGAGCGCGAGCCGTTAGGCGGCAGCTGACTCGTTTCGACCTCATCCCCTCATTGTGACTCTCACAGGAACTGATCGCATCCTCGGCTGCCTCAAGGGCATCGCTACCGGCGACGCGATCGGTAAGCAAACAGAGATGCTGTCGCATGAGGACGTGCTCCACTGGTATCCCCAAGGCATCCGGGGTTTCGAAGGCACTCCCGGGTCGGTCATCCCCCGATACCTGGGGAATGCGAAGCGCGAATGGCGGATCGGTGAAACCACGGACGACACCGAAATGACCGTTGCCGTCGCGCGCTCCATCCTCACCGATCGGAATGTTTCGCACGTCAGTGTCGGTCGTGAACTGCTCCATTGCACAAAGTGTGTGCATCCGCGTCTCAAGTCCCTTTGGGAATTTCACCAAGCCGCCGATCCCACGCGGATCGCAAGGAGCCATGACGGGTGTGGAGCCGCAATTCGTGTGGCGCCGGTAGGCATCTTCTTTACCTCCCACCGTGCGGAGGAACTCCTCACCGGCGCCCGTGAAGCGTCGGTTTCGACTCATGGCGGGTCACTAGCTATCGCGGCGGCGGCTGCCACTGCTGCCGCGGTCTCGGCGGCGATTGATGGGGCGTCTCCACACGACGTTCTGGAGCTTGCCGAGTGTGCTGCGGCCGAAGCCGAGCGTCGGTGGCGCGGTCACACCGCCCCCGCGTTCGCTGACGCGGTGCGAACGGTGCATCACAATTTGCACCGCTTGACCGCACTTCGAGCCGCTGAGATAGCGCCGCTTAGCTTTCCGAATCAGCCTTTGACGACCGTGCCGTTGGCGCTGGGACTCGCGACAGTGATCGAGTCGGCGGAAGAAGCGATCCTCTTGGCCGCGAACATCGGCGGAGACAGTGACTCCGTAGCGTCTATCGCTGGGGGGATCCTCGGCGCCATGTACCCGATCACCGTGAATGAACACTGGTACACTGTTGTAGAACAGGTCAATGACCACGACCTGGTTGCAATCGCCAACGCAATGGCTCAGCTGCGGCACTAATGATTGCAACGCCAATGCTGCCGCCTAACAAGCGCTTGAAGCTGCCGGGCGCTCGCCAGTAGGGAGAATTGCGTTGACTCGCCAGTCAGCCTTTTTGTCTGCCGCTCGAACTCCTTGCGCCCGCGGGCACCGCGCCCGCAGCTTAAGCGCGATCCGTTAGGCAGCTCCACCAGGCTCAGGCGATCAATGCCAACCAAGGCCGTCTACTTCCTAGCGGTACCTGGCTTCGCCGATTGGGAAGCGGCACATGCGCTTGCGGAGCTCCGGCGGCACGGCCAGTATGATGTCCACGTCATGGGTTTCACCCGCGAACCGGTTCAGTCGATGGGCGGTCTCACCGTTCAGCCGACTGCGGTTCTCGCCGAGCTCGACCCGGCCGACGTAGCGGTGTTCATCCTGCCAGGCGGTGATCGGTGGGAGCAGCAACCGGTTGAGCGCGAGCTGGTCGAAGCCCTCAAGACCCTCGAGGCGCGTGCGGTGCCAATCGCCGCCATTTGTGCGGCGACAACCGTTGTCGCACGGGCAGGACTTCTTGGTGGACGTCGGCACACGAGTAACGGCCTTGACTACCTGAAGCAGCACGTGCCGGACTACGCTGGGTCCGCGATGTACGTGGACGCGCCGGCCGTACGCGACCGTGGCCTCATTACCGCCAGCGGTCTGGCCGATGTTGAGTTCGCGGAAGAAATCATGGCCGAGCTTGGCGTACTGAGTGACAGCGACCGGGCCTACTGGACCTCGTTGTTTCGTGGGGGCCGGCTTCAGTCCGGAGCTGCCTAACAAGCGCTTGAAGCTGACGGGCGCTCACAACCAGGGAGGAATTGCGCTTCCTCGCCGCCAAGCCTTTTTATTTGCGGCTCCGCCGTCTTGCGCCAGCGCGCATTGCGCCCGCAGCCTAAGCGCGATCCGTTAGGCGGCTGCAACCCTCGATGACTACCTTGCCAGCATGCAACGAGCTCCACGCGGCCATTGCTCTCGACCGTGACATTCAGCGCTCCACGTTCGAGACTCGCCTTGAGCCCATCGGGAAGGAGGCGGGTGGTTGGGTCCTTGATACAAGGTGCCGCGACTGTGGGCAACGATGGTGGCTTGAAGAACAGGATGGGCGCACGCAAAGCTTTGCCATCAAGGCCCCACCTGAAGGTCCTTGGAATGAACCTCTGGTGCGCGCTGCGAAGATCGAATACTTGCGTCGGTCGCACGGCGAGGAGCCTACGACACGCTGCATGTGGCGCGAGTGCCAGAGTCGCGCGTTGAAGGGCAGGGCCCACTGCGCCGAGCATGCGCACGACATCATGGGCGTCGACGTCTGACTCGGCCGCAGCAGCCGCCTAACAAGCGCTTGAAGCTGACGGGCGCTCTCGTTCTAAAGGAAGCCGTTGTGTCGTGCCCTGGCGAGCACGGGACGTTAGTCCACTACTCTTGCGTCGGCGGGCGAATCGCCCGCAGCTTAAGCGCGATCCGTTAGGCAGCACGCTCAGCACCGCGCGTATCAGGAGAAAGCGCATGCCTGATGTTCCGACGAGCAATCCCGACCAGTTCTATCAGGGCGCTCCGTTGTTCCTGGTCCCCGATGTCTCTGCCACGGCAGACTTTTATCGGAGGATCTTGGGGTTCAAAGCCGACCAGGGAAGCGAGACGCCCGAATACAGTGTCCTGTGGCGCGATAATGCGGCAGTTCATTTAGCAAAAGGCGAGAACGCGCCGACGGGTGTTCGCGTTTTCTTCTGGGTCAAGGATGTAAATGCGCTCTACGAGCAGGTTATCAAGCGCGGTGCTACAGTCACGGTGCCGATTGGCACACGTCCTTATGGCGTTCGCGATTTTTCCATTCGAGATCCAAACGGCATTGAGGTAGTCTGTGGGCAGGACTCGGACTAAGGAGGCGTGCTCTTCGTTTCACGTCCCGGTGTGCCGCGTGCTGCCTAACATGCGCCGAAGCTGGCGGCGCCCGTCGTCTGTGGTAGAATTGCGTTT
>Ga0209153_1000134_pt1 | contig 39178 bp, 37 predicted proteins | sample GraSoiAngelo_120_FD_185877 | JGI IMG/M metagenome (GOLD analysis project Ga0209153, IMG submission 185877) | Grasslands soil microbial communities from the Angelo Coastal Reserve, California, USA - 14_0919_09_20cm (SPAdes) (version 2) | ecosystem: Environmental > Terrestrial > Soil > Grasslands ... | reverse complement strand
AGGCTGAGGTCGAGCGCGGTCATTTTGTCGTCTCTTGGTTGTGAAACGGCCGTATTTCTGCAATGAATAGTGAAGAACTGATGAGGTGGTTTGTATGCACTCACCTGAGCGCAGGGGTGCGCACCTCCGTGCGCACACCCCGGGGCGAATGGCGAACTGGGACCTGGTTCGCATATTCCTGGAAGTGGCCCGGATCGGCAGCTTTCGCGCCGCCGCCGAACAATTGAACATGTCCGCGAACTTCCTGAGCAAGCGCATCTCGCTCTTGGAGCGCGCCTACAAGACGACGCTGATGACCCGTCATGTCGACGGCATCCGGCTGACGCGGGAAGGTTTGCAGGTTCTGGAAGCGGCCAAGCGCATGGAAGAGGCTTCGTTCGGCCTCGACTGCACCTTGAACCAGGCGACGCCTTCGCTCAGTGGCGAGGTGCGGATCGCCGTCACCGAGGGGCTTGGCACGTTCTGGCTCGCGCCGCGGCTGGTCGAATTTCAAAGGGCGTATCCCGGGCTGCTGGTGGATCTGAAGTGCGAGATGCGCGAGGCCGACGTGATGCGTCTGGAAGCCGATCTCGCCGTGCAGCTTGAACATCCCGATCAGCCCGACCTGAAGCGCATCAAGATCGGGCGGCTCCACATCATGCCGTTCGTGAGTCCGTCCTATGTCGAAGTCTACGGCATGCCGAAGAATGCCGACGACATCCGTCAAAACCATCGCGTCGTGCTTCAGGACGCAGAGCAGACCAAGGCCAAGGAGATGTACGAGAAATATGCGGCGGGTCGCGAGCAGGTCGGCTTCGTCGCGATGCGCAACAATGTCTCGACCGCACATCTCTGGTCGATCGCGAAGGGCGCCGGCATCGGCTGGCTGCCGACCTATGTACCCGCGCTCGGCGATCCCTTGATACCGCTCGATATCGGCGTTCAATTCCAACTCGATATCTGGCTTACCTATCATCCCGACGCGAAGAAAATCGCCCGCGTCAGGCAACTGATCGACTGGACCGTGCAATCCTTCGATGGGCGCAAATATCCGTGGTTCAGCGACGAGTTCGTGCACCCGAAGGATCTTCAGAAGGCATACAAGGAAGCCGAGCCGTTGGTGAACCTGTTTGCCGGCTTCAAGAAAGTATCGCGCCCAAAGATCGTCCCGATTTATCCCAACCGCGCCAGCGGGACCGACCGATGACAGGCAACGCCACCGACGGGCACATCGATCAGCTTGTGAAGGCAAGATGGCTTGCGATCGGGCTTTCGCAAAGCGACCTTGCCGAAGTGCTCGGCGCCGCGATCAAGCAGGGATCCGGCGACGGCGACGCCTCCAGGGCCGCGGCCGGCCGCCTGATGCAAATCGCCGATGCGCTCGGCTTTCCGCCGAATTTCGTGCGAAGTTCCGGGGAGACCATGCAGGAACGCTCGGGCGAACAAAGCGGCGGTTCGCTGCAATCGCTGCTCGATCTGCGGCTGCTGCGGGCGTTTCACGAGCTGCAGGACCATCGCAGCAAGCGGATGCTGGTTCATCTCGCCGAGCAGATGGTCAGGCGCCAGGCCAACCGCCGCGGAGACGCCGGCTAGCCGCCCTTTGCTTTAGCCACCTTTAAGTCTTGACGGCTCCGCTCGAGTGGAACGGTCAGCAGCTAACGCTGGATGCATGGTCGCGATGCATCTGTTGCCGTTGCTGCGCAACGAAAATGCGTGTCTGTGGGTCAGGCCGGGCAAGAATCACCGGCCCGGTGACACGCCGGGCCGGGGCCGCGGCGCATCGAACCGGCCTGCAACGAGCGCCCGCCCCCAATGTCCGCCTCCGATCAAGCTCCGAGCGCCACGCCTTCCCGGAACTGGCTTGTCAACCAGCCCTATCTGCTGCTCTCGATCACCGCGCTGTGCTGGGCCGGAAATGCCATCGTCGGCCGCCTCGCCGCCGGGCATATTGCGCCGGTGACATTGTCGTTCCTGCGCTGGTCGCTGGCGTTCATCATCATTCTTCCCTTTGCGTGGAAGCATCTGGAACGCGACTGGCCTGCGATCCGCGCCAGGCTGGGCACGATGTTCGTCCTCTCCGTTACCGGCATCGGCGCGTTCAATACGTTGCAATATTGGGCGCTCGAACATACCCAGGCACTGAACACATTGCTCTTGCAGTCCGCCGGCCCGCTGATCGTCGCGGTGTGGTCGCTGGTCCTGCTCGGCGTGCGATTGACGCTGACGCAAGGCCTCGGCGTTATGCTGTCGCTGACGGGCGTGCTGGTGATCCTGCTGCACGGCGACCTGACCGCGCTATCGAGCATTACCTTCAACAAGGGCGACCTCATCTTCATCGCCGCGCTGGTGATCTTCGGTTTCTACTCGGTGCTGACGCTGAAGCGTCCGGCGATTCACGGCCTTTCGTTCGTCGCCTTCACCTTCGGCTGTGGCGCGGCATGCCTGATCCCGCTCCTGATGTTTGAACTGTTCACGCGCCCGCTGATGGCGCTCGACGCCGCGAACTTGCTGTCGGTGTTTTACGTCGCGGTGTTTCCCTCGACACTTGCCTATCTGTGCTTCAATCGCGGCGTGCAGTTGATCGGCGCCAACCGTGCGGCGCCGTTCTTTCATGTGGTGCCGGTGATCGGCTCCATCATGGCGATCGTCTTTCTCGGCGAGCACCCGCAGGCGTTCCACATCATCGGCTTTGCGTTGGTGCTTGCGGGCGTGTTCGTCGCGTCACGCCAGCCGGCGAGCTAACGCGCCGCGGACGCACACGGGGCCTGGCTTGACGTTAGCCCGTCAATTCCATCTGCAGCCGCGGCAGCATCCGCCCCGGGATCGATTTCGAGCGAGCGAAACCTAAATGGCGCGCACCCATGCGTTCATAAAACGGAGCCGCGCCTGGATCGGCTTCAATGCTCATCCGAACCGCGCCCAGGCTTCGCGCCCTCGTGGTTGCCCACGCAAATAGCAGGCGACCCACTCCCGATCGCAGCAGCGCAGGCTCAACAAACAGCTTCAGCAGGTCGGCATCGGTATCGATGACTTTGACCTGCGCCAGCCCAACCGCAATCGCGTCGCGCTCAGCTACCTGAACGTTGGTGGACTTGAGGTCGTCGGCACAAAGCGTCAATTCGCTCCGGCATGCCAGCATGAATGCGTCGTCGTAGCCCCACACAGCTTTTGAACGCAGGCATAATGCACTTAAGCTCTGGAACTCGTTCGGTCGGGCGTCGCGCAGCCGGATCATGGGACTAATCTGCCACAAGCGGAGAATGCAGTTCAACGGAGAGCCATTCTCGGCACATTCGCCGGTTCTAACGCGGTTCGGTGCCGGCTGGCGAGAGCGAGAAGGTCATCCACTGACCAGTGGTCATCGACGTACGCACCGTACTTTACGCCGAGGATCGCGGCGTCGGGGCCGATTAGGAAGTCTGCCGGTAGACCCATGTGCGCTTCACCCTCGCCCATGGCGCCGCGCAGGCTGGGCGATCGCGTCAACGCGCGGTAGACTGCGCGCCACGACCGCGGATCAAGTGCCGAACGCCGACCGGCAACCGGAGCGTGGCGCAGCGCTCAGACATAGCGGGCCGCGCCCATGCATATGGCCGTCACCGCGAGTAGCGCCGCTGCGATGCGCTGGGCAGCGGCAATGCGCGAGCGTGCGCCGGTCTCGTCGAGCTTCCCGGCCCGCAACGAACCGATCGCGCGGCCGCCCATCGCGCCCTGAACGCCTGCGGCGATCAGCGCACAGAGCGCCCCTGCCGCCAGGACCTGTTCGCTCGGGCCAAACGCGCCGTCATGGGCGAGATGCCAGAGATAGCCACCGGTCAGCACGGCGATCACGGCCGCCCCCATCTGCGGACGATATAGCTGCTCGCCGCCGAGGCCGCCGATACGCGCCAGTGTAAAACTGGTGCCGGCCCAAAACACGGCAGCGAGAATGTGAAGTGACAAGGTGATGATGAGTGCCGTCTGCATGATATCGCTCCAAGAACGGAGTTGAAATTAACTATACATAATGTATATTCAATTTGCCAAAAGGATGGCAAACGGATGCGGCGACGAAGCTATGTGAGTTCCATTCGCGACGCCGCCGCAGCGGAAAAACGCGATCGCGTGATCGATGCCGCGGCCAAGTCCCTGCGCGAGGACGCGGGCATCACGAGCTTCTCGCTGGAAAATGTGGCGAAGGCAGCCGGCGTCACGCGGCTGACCGTTTACAATCAGTTCGGATCGCGCCGTGCTTTGCTGGAGGCGGTGTTCGACGAGATCGCGCGACAAGGCGGCCTTGCCGGGATTGCGGATGCGATGGCGATGGCTGACCCGCGCGCGGCGCTGGACCGGTTGATCGATATCTTCTGCGCCTTCTGGAGCAGGGACGGTGCGGTCGGCCGGCTGCATGACGCGATGGCGACCGATCCCGAATTCGCCGCAGCGCTGGTGGAGCGCAACGAGCGGCGGCGAAAGGCGGTTGGGGCTCTGGTCGGACGAATGACCGGAAAGGCCGTGTCACGCCGGGCGCGGCAGGACGCCGTCGACTTGATCTTCGCGCTGACGAGCTACGCCATGTTCGCGATGCTGCGTAAAGGCCGGTCCGCCGGCGAGGTGCGCGCACTTATGAAATCCGCCTGCCGCGGCGTCCTCCATTCGCTTTCGCCGGAGCGTCCGGCCGCGGATCGGCCCTAAAGCGTGATGACTCTTCTTCGAATCGTCATCCCGCTCTATGCTTTTGTCTGAGCATGATCTTTTTCGGAAAACCGGTACCCACTTTTCCGGATCATGCTTTAGGCCGCGCGGACCTTGGCCAAAAATCCGTCGACCGCATTGCGCAGCATGCCCGACTGATTGTCGAGCTCGCGCGCATTGGCAAGCACGTCGGAAGCGGCCGAGCCGGTCGCTGCCGCAGCGGTGGTGACGCCGCCGATATGGGCGCTGATTTCGCTCGACCCCGTCGCCACCGACTGGATGTTGCGCGCGATCTCTCTTGTTGCAGCACCCTGCTCCTCAATCGCCGCGGAGATGCCGACGGTGATCTCGCTCATCTGCCCGATCGTTTGGGTAATTCCGTTGATCGCCGCGACCGCATCGCTGGTGGAGGCCTGCATCGCCGCAACCTGGGCGGAGATCTCCTCGGTTGCCTTGGCGGTCTGATTGGCAAGGGCTTTCACCTCGGAGGCGACGACCGCGAAGCCGCGTCCGGATTCGCCGGCACGTGCCGCTTCGATGGTCGCGTTCAGCGCCAACAGATTGGTCTGCGCGGCGATCGAGTGGATCAGCTTGACCACCTCGCCGATCTTCTCCGCGCCGGTCGACAAAACCTGCACGGTGGCGTTGGTGCGCTCGGCATCGCTGACCGCCTTGTTGGCAATTTCGCTCGATCGCGTCACCTGCCGCGAAATCTCGGTGACCGAGCTCGATAATTCTTCCGCCGCCGCCGCGACGGTTCCGACGTTGCTCGAGGCGCTGTCGGAGGCGGCGCCGACGGTTGCGGCACGCGCGCTGGCGTCGCTTGCGGTCGACGTCATCGATTGCGCGGTGGTCTGCATTCCCGCTGCCGCCGCCGACACCGAGCGGACGATGCCGTTGACGCTGCGCTCGAAGTCGCTGGCGATGCCTTCCATGGCGGCGCGGCGTTCGGCCGCGGCGCGCGCTTGCGTCTCCGCCTCCGCCTTCTCCAACCCGCGGATGCGCACCGCGTTGTCCTTGAAGATCTGAACCGTTGCCGCCATCGCGCCGATCTCGTCGCCGCGTCCGACCCCCGGGATCTCTGCCTCCAGCGAGCCATCCGCCAGGGCCTGCATGCGGGCGCCGAGCTGGTTGAGCGGCCTGGAGATGCTGCGGCCGATCAGCCAGGCGATGCTGCCGGCCACGATCGCGATGCCAAGAATGGAGAGGCCGAGCAGCCAGGCGATCGGCTTCAACTTGGCGTCGAGATCGTCGAGATAGGCGCCGGTGCCGACATACATGTCAAAGCCGGGCACGGCGACCGCATAGCCGATCTTGCGGGTCGGCTTTTCCTCGCTAGGCTTGACATATTCATACGTCAGCAGGATTTCGCCGTTGGCCTTGACCCCATCCATCAATTCACGGGACAGCTTCCTGCCATTGGTGACCACCTCCATGCGATTGGTGCCGACCTGCTTGGGATCGGGCGACATCACGGTGATGCCGTCATAATTGGTACCGAACAGATAGCCAGCGCCCTTGTCGTAGGTCATCGCGTTGGCGCGGCGGCCGAATTCGGCGATCGCGGCTTGCTTGGTGAGCTCGCCGGCGTCGACCTGCTTCTTCAATGAAGCGGCCATGTTGCGGGCCATTTCGACAATCGCCTTGGTCTGGTCGATGCGCGCGTCCAGCATCTCGCGCTGCATCAGATAGCCCGCCAGAACGCCTGAAATGCAGAGACCGAACAGCGTCACCCCTACCAAAATGCCAAGTTTGGGGGTGATCTTCAGATTGCTCAGTTTCACGGGGGGCTTCTCCGGGGGGCGGCGATTGGCAGAGCGATTCGTCTCACGATATAGTGAAAATCTTTAGCGCTTGGTTACGATGCTCTCTCCGTAGAACTCCGCATTCCGCTCGACTAAGGCACAGGCGGTGACGTTCAACACCGAAAGGTCAAATCGGGAGCAACCAATGTCAAAATTCAGGGTGGTGACGCCGAAAGGCGCAAGCTTCACGGTCGCCGGCGGCGGCTACGCCTACGAGAAGGAAGCGCTCGATCCGATCGACGCCGAAATAGTCGAGGCGCCGGCAAATGAGGCGGAATTCATCGCCGCCGCCCGGACGGCGGACGCCATCTACGCCAAGGGCATGCCGATCACCAAAGCGGTGATCGACGCGCTCGAAAACTGCAAGGTCATCACGCTCGGCACCGTCGGCGTCGACAGCGTCGACGTCAAGGCGGCGACCGCGCGCGGCATTCCCGTCACCAACGTCCCCGACACCTTCATCGAGGAAGTCGCCGATCACGCCATGATGCTATTGCTCGCGGGCTTTCGCCGATTGGTCGAGCAGGACAAGATGGTCCGCGAAGGCCGCTGGACCGAGGGCCGTCCGGCGCTCTTGAAAATCCCCCGGCTGATGGGTCAGACGCTGGGCTTCGTCTCGTTCGGCCGGGTGGCGCGCGCGGTCGCCAAACGCGCCGCGCCGTTTGGCTTAAGGATGATGGCCTATGATCCGTTCATCCAGGAGACGCTGATCTCGGATCATGGCGTGCTGCCGGCGACGTTGTCCGAGGTGCTGTCGCAATCGGATTTCATATCGATGCATGCCCCGGCGCGGCCGGAGGTGCATCACATGCTCACCGAAAAACATTTCAGGCAGATGAAGAGGAGCGCGATCTTCATCAACACCGGACGCGGCCCGACCGTGGACGAGGATGCGCTGATCAAGGCGCTGCAGGAGGGCTGGATCGCGCATGCCGCGCTCGACGTGCTGGAGAAGGAGCCGCCGTCGCACAACAATCCGATGCTGCGGATGGACAATGTCACGCTGACCGCCCATGTCGCCTCGGCTTCGGCGCGTTTCGACGAGGCACGCAAGCGCCGCGTCGGTTACGAATTGTCGCTGGTGCTGCAGGGCATGTGGCCGGTGAGCTGCGTCAACCCGACCGTGCTGCAAAATACCAAGCTGCGCCGCTGGCAGCCGGTCGGCATGGACCGCGGCCCGAACAGCTAAATATCCGATCGAGGACGCCACGTCACCGTCATGCCCCGCGAAGGCGGGGCATCCAGTACGCCGCGGCCCCTCGATCAAAAGCTGATTTCTCTGGAATACTGGATCGCCCGGTCAAGCCGGGCGACGACGCGCGGAGGAGATTTGAAATAATAGCAGCGCGGCGATGATCTACCGCGCTGCCTTTGGTGGCTTACGTCGAGCCGAAGCTCAGCTATAAATCTCAAACAGTCCGGCGCCGCCCTGCCCGCCGCCGATGCACATGGTCACCACGCCCCACTTGGCTTTGCGCCTGCGGCCCTCTTGCAGGATGTGGCCGGTCAGCCGCGCGCCGGTCATGCCGAAGGGGTGGCCGATCGCGATCGAGCCGCCGTTGACGTTGTACTTGTCGGGATCGATGCCGAGCTGGTCGCGCGAGTAGAGGCACTGGCTGGCAAAGGCCTCGTTGAGCTCCCAAATGTCGATATCGTCGATCTTCATCCCCGTGCGCTTCAAGAGCTTCGGCACTGCATAGATCGGACCGATACCCATCTCGTCCGGCTCGCAGCCTGCGGAGGCCCAGGCGACGAAGCGGCCGAGCGGCTGAATGCCGCGCTTTTCCGCATCCTTGGCTTCCATCAGCACGACGGCTGCCGCACCGTCCGACAACTGGCTGGCGTTGCCGGCAGTGATGTACTTGCCGGGACCCTTCACCGGCTCGAGCTTGGCAAGGCCCTCCATCGTGGTGTCGGGCCGATTGCACTCGTCACGGTCGACAACGTAATCGACGATGCTCTCGGCCTTGGTCGCCTTGTCGACCACCTTCATCCTGGTCTTCATCGGGACGATCTCGTCCTTGAATTTGCTGGCCTGTTGAGCTGCCGCCATGCGGCGCTGCGATTCGAGCGAGTATTCGTCCTGATATTCGCGGCTGACCTTGTAGCGCTCGGCGACGATGTCGGCGGTGTCGATCATCGCCATGAAAATATCGGGCGCAGCCTTGAGCAGGTCCGGATCGATCGATTCCTTCGGGGTGCCGCCGCCGGGGACCGAGATGCTTTCGACGCCGCCGGCGACAATACATTCGGCGCCATCCGAGCGGATCGAGTTGGCCGCCATCGCGATGGTTTGCAGTCCCGACGAGCAGAAACGATTGACCGACACGCCGGCGGTCGACTTCGGCAGGCCGGCGAGCAACGCGGCCTGGCGGCCGATGTTGGGCGCGCCGTGCGCGCAGTTGCCGAGATAGCAATCCTCCACGTAATCCTTCTCGACGCCGGCACGCGCGACCGCGTGCTTGATCGCGTGGGCCGCCATCGACATCGGCGGGGTAATGTTGAACCCGCCGCGCCCGGATTTCGCAAGGCCCGTACGCGCATAAGAAACAATAACGGCTTCACGCATTCTTTCCTCCCTTTAGAGATCGCCGATTGTGCCTCGTAAATCTGTATTCGTACACATCATTCAAGGAGGCAACAAAAATAGCGTCCCTGCAGTCTCGCACTGCGGAACACCAAAGGATAAGGCGAAGAGCAGAACGGCGCCTCGGACACCAGCGCCCTAGAATACCAGCGCCTTGGCCTGCTTCACCTGCGGCAGCGCCTGCACCTTGGCGAGGACCTCGGGTGGCACCGCGCCGTCGACCTCGACCAGCGCGATGGCGTCGCCGCCCTGCTTGGTGCGGCCGAGATGGAAGGTCGCGATGTTGATCTTGGCATCGCCGAGGAGGCTTGCGAACTTGCCGATGAAGCCCGGCTTGTCCTCGTTGGTGACATAGATCATCGATTTGCCGAACTCGGCATCGACCCGGATGCCTTTGATGTCGACGAGCCGCGGCTTGCCGTCGTGATAGACGGTACCGGAGACCGAGCGCTCTTGCCGTTCAGTCGTGACCGTCACCGTGATCAGACTTTCGTAGTCGCTCTGCGCGGTGCGCGTCACCTCGTCGACCACCATGCCGCGCTCTTTCGCGACCACCGGCGCCGAGACGACGTTGACCTCGCCGAGCATCGGCCGCAGCAGGCCCGAAAGCACCGCCGACGTCAGCGCCTTGATCTTCATTTCGGCGACGTGACCCTCATAGGTGATCTGGACTTTGAGGATGCCGGTTTCGGTGAGTTGCCCTGCGAACGAGCCAAGCTTTTCGCCAAGCGCGATGAACGGCTTGAGCTTCGGCGCCTCTTCCGCCGTGATCGAGGGGAAGTTGACCGCGTTCGAGATCGCGCCGGAGAGCAGATAGTCCGACATCTGCTCGGCCACCTGCAGCGCGACATTCTCCTGCGCTTCGGTGGTGGCGGCGCCCAGATGCGGGGTGCAGATCACGTTGGGATGGCCGAACAGCACGCTCGAGGTGGCCGGCTCCTCGATGAACACATCGAACGCCGCGCCAGCGACATGCTTGGCGTTGAGCGCATCGACCAGCGCCAGCTCGTCGACCAGCCCGCCCCGCGCGCAATTGATGATGCGCACGCCCTTTTTCATTTTCGAAAGCGCCGTCGCGTCGATGATATTCTTGGTCTTTTCGGTCAGTGGGGTGTGCAGCGTGATGAAATCGGCGCGTTTCAAGAGATCATCGAGATCGACCTTCTCGACGCCGATGTCCTTGGCGCGTTCCAGCGACAGGAACGGATCGAACGCGATCACCCGCATATGCAGGCCCTGCGCCCGATTCGCGACGATCGAGCCGATATTGCCGCAGCCGATCACGCCCAGCACCTTGCCGGTGATCTCGACCCCCATGAAGCGGTTCTTCTCCCACTTGCCGGCCTGGGTCGAGGCGTCTGCCTGCGGAATTTCGCGCGCCAGGGCCAACATCAGCGTGATCGCGTGTTCGGCGGTCGTGATCGAATTGCCAAACGGCGTGTTCATCACGATGATGCCCTTGGCGGTGGCGGCGGGAATCTCGACATTGTCGACGCCGATCCCGGCGCGGCCGATCACCTTCAGCCTGGTTGCCTTTTCGATGATCTTGGCGGTCGCCTTGGTGGCGGAGCGAATCGCAAGCCCATCGTAATTGCCGATGATCTCGGCGAGTTTTTCTTTGTCCTTGCCGAGATTCGGCTGGAAATCGACCTCGACGCCGCGGTCTTTGAAGATCTGCACCGCGGCGGGCGACAGGGCGTCAGAAATGAGAACTTTGGGTTTTGTCATTTTGGTGTTTCCTTCTCCTCGTCGAGGATCAACCTGCAAGGCGGGAGTGGGGTGAATGTCTCGGACCGATCTCTTCTCCCTCTCCCCGTGCTTACGGGGAGAGGGCTGGCTGGGGTGAGGGGCTCTATCAACGAGGGTGAATGGCGAGAGAGCCCCTCACCCGGATTGTTGTGCAATCCGACCTCTCCCCGTGAAGAACGGGGCGAGGTAAAGCAAGCGAACTCACGCCGCCTTCGGCAGCGCGGCCTTGGTCTCGGCAAAGGCCCAGTCGATCCACTGCGTCAACAGCGCGACATCCTTGGCCTCCACCGTGGCGCCGCACCAGATCCGCAAGCCTGCCGGCGCGTCGCGGTAGTGCGCGAAGTCGAAGCCGGCGCCTTCCTTCTCCACCAACGCAACGAGCTTCTTGGCGAAATCGGATTGCGCATCAGGCGTGAGCGAGGTGATCGCGGGATCGACCACCTTGAGACACACGGAAGTGTTCGAGCGGATCGACGGATCCCTGGCAAGGAAATCGATCCACGGCGTCCTCGCCTTCCAGTCGGCGAGCACCTTGGTGTTGGCGTCGGCGCGCGCCATCAGCGCTTTCAAACCGCCGATCGACTTGCCCCAGTTCAACGTATCCAGATAGTCCTCGACGCACAGCATCGACGGCGTGTTGATGGTCTCGCCCTGGAAGATGCCTTCATTGAGCTTGTCACCTTTGGTCATGCGGAAGATCTTCGGCAGCGGCCAGGCCGGCTTGTAGCTCTCGAGCCGCTCAACCGCGCGGGGCGAAAGCACCAGCATGCCGTGCCCGGCCTCGCCGCCCAGTGCCTTCTGCCAGGAGAAGGTCACCACATCGAGTTTGGACCAGTCCAGTTCTTGCGCAAACGCTGCCGAAGTGGCGTCGCAAATGGTCAGCCCTTCACGCTTGCCGCTGATCCAGTCGGCATTCGGCACGCGCACGCCCGAAGTGGTGCCGTTCCACGTGAAGACGATATCGGAGGCCGGATCGGCCTTGCTTAGATCGGGAATGTCGCCATAGGGCGCATGCAGCTTGGTGACATCCTTGAGCTTCAATTCCTTGATGATGTCGCTGACCCAGCCCTCGCCGAAGGATTCCCAGGCGATGGTGGTGACCGGCCGCGCGCCGAGCAGCGACCACAGCGCCATTTCGACCGCACCGGTATCGGAGGCCGGCACGATGCCGATCCGGTAATCGGCGGGCACTTCAAGCACCTCGCGCGTCAGCTCGATGGCCTGCTTGAGCTTGGCCTTGCCGACCTTCGCGCGATGCGACCGGCCGAGTGCTGCGTCTTTGAGATTTTGGGCGTTCCAGCCGGGGCGCTTGGCACAGGGGCCGGAGGAGAAATGCGGCACGAGGGGCCGCGAAGCGGGCTTCGCTGCAGTCATGATCTACCCTTCCAGATAGTAAGCCTCCCGTTGGGGGGAGGTGTCCCGCCGCTGCAGATATGGGATCAGTCCCTTTTCGTCAAGCAACTTCGCAAGCCTCAAGGACGATTCAACTCTGATGCGCGATTGTCGTTATTCCGGCGCGGCGCCGACCGGCGGCCCACCCGGCGGCCGGTGCAGAAACGTCATCGACGCATAGGCGCCGATCCATGAGCCCACGGCGGCGAAGCCGACATAGACCCAGTTCTCGGTGTAGCTGATCACCGCAAAGGACGAGAGCAGATACCAGATACTGCTCCAGGTCGCCGCGGGAAACCGCTTTTTTGCCACCACCGCAGAGGTAAACATCACATACACGGCGTCGGTCGCGGCGGTGGCGAGCACGACGGCCGCCGCGGTGAGAGGATTGATGGCCGACATTTCATTCTCCTGCCGCTAGACTAAAACCGGATCGTCATTCCGACATGGCTGCGCTGAAATCCGAGCCGCTCGTAGAAGCGCTGGGCATCGACACGGGTATGATGCGTCAGCAGCTCGACCAGCTTGCAGCCTTTCGCGCGCGCTTCTGCGACCGCCCATTGCAGCATCGCTTCGCCAATGCCGCGGCTGCGGCAATGGGAGGCAACGCGGACGTCCTCGATCAGGCCGCGCGAGGCGCCCTGTGAGCTCAGCCCAGGCAAAATACAAAGTTGCAGGCAGCCGACCACGGCGCCCTCGCCGTCTTGTGCGACCACGAGCTGGGTGTTCGGATCGCGATCAAGCTTGTCGAATGCCTTGAAATAGGATTGCGGCAACGGGTCTTCGAGCCGTTCACGCGCGCTGCCGAGCGGATCGTCGGCGAGCATGCGGACGTTCGCGCCGACGTCATCGCGCCCAGCCGGTCGGATCGTGATCTGCACGCGCGCGGCCATGATGCTTCAACGCACGGGCTGCAGGCCGATGGACTTTTCGGTCTCGCCGATCCAGCGCCGCACCGAGGCGTAGCCTTCGAGGTGAAAGCCGCCCTCATGCGCCAGCCTCGTATAGGCCAACAACGAAACGTCGGCGAGCGAAACGGTATCGCCGACCAAAAATCGCGTCGCGGCAAGCTGATGCTCCATCCGCGCCAGCGCCGCGTAGCCGCGCTTGATCTTGTCGGGGTCGAGATCGGACGAGGTTTTGCCGAGATAGACCATCTGGAAACGGCACACCGCGATATAAGGCTCGTGGCTGTATTGCTCCCAGAACAGCCATTCATCCATCTTGGCCGCCGCAAAGGCATCGCCGGGGATGAGATCGCTGCCGCGGGCGAGGTATTTGATGATGGCGTTGGATTCCGAAAGCGTCCGGCCGTCATCGAATTCGACCGTCGGCACCTGCCCTGCGCTATTGAGCTTGAGGAATTCCGTCGTGCGGGTTTGGCGGTTGCGCGTGTCGACTTCGATCCAGCTATAGGGGATCGCGAGGTGCTCGCAGACAAACTTCACTTTCAGACAATTGCCCGAATTGCTATCGCCGTGGATTTTCATGGTCGCCGCCATTTTACGGAAACGACAGACCAACAGGCGGGATCGCGTCTGTCAACTAGACCACGAGCCACGCGGGCTGCGTATCGATCAGAACTTATAGCCGAGACCGAGCTTGAACGTGTTGATATCGGTGTCGATGGAGGAAGTGAAGCGGACGTACTCCCACTCCGCCCGCAGGAACAGGCAGGATAGCAGCATGACGTCGACGCCAACGCCTGCGGAATAGCCATAGATGAAGTGACTGTTCTTGGCGTCGGTGGCGCTGACGTCGAAGGGTACGTTGGTCCCCGGAGCCGGAAGAGGGAAGAATTGATTTCCGAAGATCCGAGCGGTCCTGATGATGTTCGCCTGTCCAAGCGCCACACCGCCGAACGCGTAAGGCAAGAACACGCCCAAGGCATAGCCGGCTCGGCCGCGCAGCGTTCCCATGTCGGAAATCTGCATCGAGGCAATGCTCTGATTGGTCACGCTGTCGACCGTGCCGTTGCTGTCGGTGAAAAAACGGCTCAGGCTGTCGGACTGCGTGCCGCCGAACTTGCCGTGCATGTAGTTGAGCTCGACGCTGAGAACGACATCATCCCATTGGCTGTTGTAGCCGACAAAGCCGCCGATGCCGTTGCCGTGGACCGACTCTCTGCCGCCGACCGGCCAGCTCGATACCTGTCCCGAATTTTCGATGGCCGTATCAGCAAGCAGATGTGCCACGACACTGCTCGTCGCACCGGTGAAATTCATGTCGGATGTGCCAAAGCCGCCTTGTCCGCCGACATAGACGCCCTGCCAATTGACCCGGGGGCCGGTGAAGCCGTCGGTGAAGCCTCCGCGCAAAACCGGAAAATCGGGCAAGTCGGCCGCCTGGGCGCCGGACGCCGCCGCGCACATCAAAACCGACAGCAAGAACCTACGCATCGCAACGCTCCAAATCGGCCACTCTGACCTGGCGTGATCATCGCTCGTTAACCTTAACCAATCGTTCTCGCGGACCTGCGGGCACAAAACAAAACGGCGCGGGAAGACCCCGCGCCGTTAGCAAACGTTAACAGATGAGAGGCTCGATCAGCCCTTGCGAATGATCGGTGGCGCGTAGACCGGCGGGGTCTCGAGATCCCAGCGCACGCCGAGTTTCAGATCGTGCGAGGTGATGTCTTTCATGACGAAACCGCTGCCGTTCACGACAGTTACGCCATCGAACGAATTGGTGGGACCGGTGACGGCATCGCCAAGATTCATGTAGCTATAGCCGAGCTCCAGCGTGACGTTCGGCGTGACCCTGTAGCCGAGACCCGCGTGCAGCGCCCAGGCAAAATTCCATTTGCCTGCATCACCCGCGTAGGTGACGCTGTTGCTTAGAACGCCGCCGTTGATGATCACGCCATCATCACGGAAGCCGCTGATGCGGTTGTAGGAGCCGCCGATGCCGGCGCCGACGTAGGGAGTTACGTACCACCAGGTGCCGAGATCGAAATAGGCGTTGGCCATAACGACCGCTTCCGACTTGCTGCCGCTGTAGTTGTTTGCCTCAGTAAAATTGGCGCCGAATACGCCTACGGGAGCAAACTGCGAGCCATGAAAGTTGGAGCGCCCGCGCCATTGACCGATCACGTCCGCTCTGAACCAGTTGTTGAACTGATAACCGACGCCGAGATCGAACAGCGCGCCACTATCGAAGCCCATGCCGGTCGATGCGAAGTGAGCAGCATTGGGGTCACCCGGATTGTCGAGCTGCTTCAGGTGCTGGTTGGTCATGCCGATATCGCCGCGCAGGTACCATCCGCCGAATTCCTCGACCGGGGGCGGCGCGTACATCGGCGACGGCGCGATGGCGAGATCTGCGGCAAACGCTGCCTGCGACAAGAATGATACCGCTCCGGCGGCAATGACCGACTTAACGCTACGCATGGCTTCGTCCCTTTTGGCCGGTGAGGCGCAACAAAGCCTCACATTTAAAAACCCACGGCCGAACGATGCCAGCAAATGCTTAAGCGCCACTTAACCCTAATTATTAAGGTTGATAATCTCTGACCAAGACTATCATCGGCACGCAACGCCGCTCTCGAAAATAGTGAGGTCGTCGCAAGTGCTAACGATGTGCTGATGAATCCTGCAGCCCTACCGCCGTCTCTCAACGCATGTGCCGCGGCATCCTGGGCAGGAACACTGCGAGCAAGCCGAGCGCCGGCAGGAAGGCGCAGACCTGATAGACAAAGGCGATGCCGGTGTAATCGGCGAGCTTGCCGAGCGCGGCGGCGCCAAGGCCGCCGATGCCGAACGCGACACCGAAGAACACCCCTGAGATCATGCCGAAGCGATGCGGCATCAATTCCTGTGCGAACACGATAATCGAGGATGTCGTCGAGGACAGGATCAAGCCGATGAACACCGTCAGCACCGCGCTCGCGTACAACCCGGCATAGGGCATCGCCAGCGTGAACGGCAGCGCGCCGAGCACCGAAATCCAGATCACATATTTGCGGCCGAAGTGGTCGCCGAGCGGCCCGCCGAAGAACGCCCCGACCGCGTTGGAGGCAAGAAAGATGAAGAGATAGAGCTGCGCCGTCTGGGTCGAGACGCCGAACTTCTCGATCAAATAGAAGATGTAATAGCTCGACAGGCTCGACACATAGAGCTGCTTCGAGAACAGCAGCGCCACCAATACGACAAGCGCGATCTTGACGCGGCGCGGGCTCGGCGCATCCGGATGCAGATGGATCGGCGCCGGCTTCTTGTCGGTGATCTGCGGCCGGTACCACACGCCGATCCGCCACAGGATCACGATCGCCAGAAATGCGATCAGGGAAAACCAGGCGATGCTCGGCTGGCCGAACGGGACCACGATCAAGGCCGCCAGCACCGGCCCCATCGAGGTGCCGAAGCTGCCGCCGAGCTGGAACACCGATTGCGCAAACCCGTAACGCCCGCCTGAAGCCAGCCGGGCGATGCGCGCCGACTCGGGATGAAACACCGCCGATCCCAGTCCGACCAGCGCCGCCGCGACAAGAATGATTGCGTATTGATTGGCGACGCTCAAGACCAGCAATCCGAAGAAGGTGGACCCCATGCCGACCGCGAGCGAGAACGGCTGCGCCTTCTTGTCGGTGAAATGTCCGACCACCGGCTGCAGCAGCGATGCGGTGAATTGGAACGCCAGCGTGATCATTCCGATCTGCGCGAAGTTGAGCGCATAGCTGTCTTTGAGGATCGGATAGACCGACGCGATCAGCGACTGCATCGTGTCGTTGAGGAAATGCGAAAAACTGATTCCCGCCAGCACGATATAGGCCGGGCCTGCGGAAGCGGCCCTGGCGGCAGGGCCGCGCATCGCATCCGCCGCCAGCACCGGCGCGGCCAATGCTTCTTCGGAGACGACAACAGGCTTGTTCAAGGCGCACTTCCCGCAAGATTCGCAAAAATGATTGCGCCGTTCCTACGACAGCCGCGCGCGAGCGACCACTCCCATTAGCCGATAGCTGCGATGCAACCAGCGGGAACGACAGAGGATAAGTATCGGGCGGTCTTGACGGGCTTCTTCAGGCCGCGGCTTGGCCGAGCGCGGTGACGATATGATCGACCACTTCCTCGATCAGGATGCGATCGTCGCCCTCGCCCATCACGCGGATCACGGATTCGGTGCCGGACGAGCGGACAAGCAGCCGGCCATGGCCGTTGAGCCGTTTTTCGCCGGCATCGATCGCCGACTTGACCTCGGCATCATCGAGCGGCTTGCCGCTGCGATAGCGGACGTTCTTGAGAATCTGCGGCAGCGGATCGAAGCGATGACAGACCTCCGATACTGGACGACGGAGCTTTTGCACCACCGCCAGCACCTGCAGCGCCGCGACGAAGCCGTCGCCGGTGGTGGCATAGTCCGACAAGATGATGTGACCGGAAGGCTCGCCGCCAAGATTGTAGCCGCCGCTCAACATCCGTTCGAGCACGTAGCGGTCGCCCACCGGCGTGCGCACCATCTCGATGCCCTGGCCTTGCAGAAAACGCTCGAGCCCGAGATTCGACATCACGGTGGCGACGACGCCTGGCTTGGCAAGCCGGCCGTCTTCCTTCCAGCTTTGCGCGATCACGGCCAGCAACTGGTCGCCATCGACCAGATGTCCGCGCTCGTCGACCAGGATCACGCGATCGGCGTCGCCGTCGAGCGCAATGCCGATGTCGGCGCGCATCTCGCGCACCTTCTTGCACAGCGCTTCCGGCGCGGTCGATCCGCATTCCTTGTTGATGTTGAAGCCGTCCGGATCGACGCCGATCGAGATGACGTCGGCGCCCAGTTCCCACAGCGCTTCCGGCACCACCTTGTAGGCCGCGCCGTTGGCGCAATCGACCACCACGCGCAAGCCATCGAGTGAGAGATCGCGCGGCAGCGTGCGCTTGGCGAACTCGATATAGCGGTCGTGGACGCCGTCGATGCGGCGGGCCCGGCCGAGGCTCGCGCTCTGCGCCAGCTTTTTATCGAGCGATTCATCCAGCAGTTGCTCGATCTGCCGTTCGACGTCGTCGGACAATTTGAAGCCCTGCGGACCGAACAGCTTGATGCCGTTGTCCTCGAACAGATTGTGGGAAGCGGAAATCATCACGCCGAGATCGGCGCGCATCGATTTGGTCAGCATCGCCACTGCCGGCGTCGGCATTGGGCCGAGCAGCAGCACGTCCATGCCGACCGAGGTGAAGCCGGCCACCATGGCGTATTCGATCATGTAGCCGGAGAGCCGCGTATCCTTGCCGATCACGACGCGATGGCGATGGTCGCCGCGCTGAAACACCAGTCCGGCCGCCTGCCCCACCTTGAGCGCCAGCTCCGGCGTGATCAAACCGTTGGCACGGCCCCGAATCCCGTCCGTACCGAAATATTTGCGGCTCATATGACCCCCAGCACCCATTTAAGGCTTGGCACCAAGCCTCGAACGCCCGTGCCCGGGAGTTATAATGCCATCGGGACTAAAATGGCTTCAAAAAATATGATGAATCATTACCGGCTCCGATCCGCGGCACGGCCACTAACCTGTTGTTAACACGCGTATAACCGCCGATCCGGAGACGCGGATGGAACCGCTTTAATCCTTCCGGCGGACGTAGCGATCGCCCTTCGAGGGCGGCGGCTGGGTGACGTTGACCGGATCGGACGCCGGAAAAGTCTCCTCCAGCCCCTCGTCCAGGGCCTCGTCGAGCCGGCGCTTTTCGGCGCCCTTGACGGCTTCGGGGTCGGAGCGCGGTGCGATCATAAATGCCTCCTGGCACAACGATTTGGCAGATACCCCAGCCATGCTAGATGACACCCCAAGCGACAAATACAAGAAGGCAAAACCCGAGCAAAATACGAGCAAAATGCGAGAAGGGCTGGGAAGCGTCCATGAAGCACATCACCTGCATCGAAGACCTGCGTCAGGTCCATATGCGAAAGGTGCCGAAGGCATTTTTCGATTACGCCGATCGCGGCTCTTATGCGGAGGAGACGCTGCGCGCCAATCGCGACGACCTGCAGCAGATCAAGTTTCGCCAGCGCGTTCTGGTCGACGTGTCGAAACGCGATCTTTCGACCAGGATCCTCGGCGAGCCGGCCGCGCTGCCGCTGATCCTGGCGCCGGTCGGGCTGACCGGCATGCAATTTAGCGACGGCGAGATTCACGCCTGCCGTGCAGCTCAGGCCGCTGGCATTCCCTTCACGCTGAGCACGATGTCGATCTGCTCGATCGAGGATGTCGCTCAAAGCGTCGACAAGCCGTTCTGGTTTCAGCTCTACGTCATGAAAGACCGCGGCTTCATCAAGGCCTTGATCGAGCGCGCCATCGCGGCCAAGTGCAGCGCGCTGGTGTTGACCGTCGACCTGCAAGTGATCGGACAGCGCCACGCCGACATCAAGAACGGCATGACGGTGCCGCCGGAATGGTCGCTGTCGAAACTGTTGGATTTCGCCACCAAGCCGGCATGGGTCGCGGGCGTCTTGCGCGGCAAGCGCCGCACCTTCGGCAATCTCGTCGGCCATCTCAAGGGCACCGATGACATTACCGCGCTGGGCACGTGGATCGCGACCCAATTCGATACCACGCTGAACTGGAAAGACGTCGACTGGATCCGCAGCATCTGGCCCGGCAAGCTGATCCTCAAAGGCATTCTCGACGTCGAAGATGCGGAGGTGGCGACGAAGACCGGTGCGCAGGCGCTGGTGGTCTCCAACCATGGCGGCCGGCAGCTCGACGGCGCGCCGTCGTCGATCGAGGTGCTGCCGGAGATCGCAGACACCGTCGGTTCGCAGATCGAAATCATGTTCGACAGCGGCATTCGCTCGGGGCAAGACGTGATGCGCGCGCTCGCGCTCGGTGCCAAATCCTGCATGATCGGCCGGGCTTACATCCATGGCCTCGGCGCGTTCGGCGGCCCCGGCGTCGCCAAGGCGATCGATCTGATCGCCGGCGAACTCTCAACCACCATGGGACTGTGCGGCGTCAACACCATCGCCGAGATCGACGACCACGTGCTGGCGGTGTGAGACCCCAAAATCTTTGTCATTCCGGGATGCGCCGTTTGGCGCAGGCCCGGAAACCATACTCTCGATGGTGGTTATGGATTCCGGGCTCGCGCTACGCGCGCCCCGGAATGACGCTTCGCGTCACATCGGCGGGCTGATGCCGTCGCGCCCGACATTGACACGGGCCGCTTCCAGCGTTCCGTCTTCTTTTTTCGCCGCGCCGAAGATGATGATCTTGGCGCCCACCTTGAGCTCGGATTTGTCGCCGGGGACAAAGGTGACGATCGGCGTTTCCGGCGGCACCACGACTTTCTTCTCGCCGTCCTTGTACTTGACCAGGATGCTCTGGCCGTTCACGCCGGCAACCGTCTCGGCGACGGTCGCATTGGTCATGGTGGAGTTGGCACGAAGATCCCAGGGACGGAAACCCTCGGCCGCGCCGCGCTGGTTCTCAGGGAAGATGTGAACCGCGATCGCCTTCTGTGTGCCATCAGGCTCGGGCATCGCCGTGACGCCGATATAGGAGCCCTCTTTGATCTCCGACAACGAGGTCTTCGTAACCCCAAAGACCGCGACATTGTCGGTGACGCGCACTTTCATGTCGCTGCCGTCGCGCGACTTGATGCTGAGTGTGGGGCCGTCGACGGCCTCGATGGTGCCGCGGATCCGGACCGTCGGCGGCTGCTGCGCCGACGCTGTCGATACAAACGCAACAGCCAGCAAAGCTAGCAGCAGAGAATTTTTCCGCATGATGTCCTCCCAAGGCTGCCTCCGGCCAAGGGAAGAACACCACAAGTAGCAGGCTATTCCTCGAAGCCCGCGCCTCACATCGGCGGCGTCAGCCCGTCGCGACCAACGCTGACGCGGTTGGTCTCGAACGAACCGTCGGGCAACTTTTTCGTAAACGCGATCACTTTGGCGCCGGCCTTGAGGTCGGATTTGTCGGCGGGAACATAGGTCACGACAGGCGTATCCGGCGGCACCGCGACCTTTTTCTCACCGTCCTTGTATTTGACCAGCAGCGTGTGACCGTCATTGCCCACGACGCTCTCGGCCACAGTGGCGTTGGTCATGGTCGAGTTGGGGCGCAGATCGTAGGGCCGCGAGCCCTCGCCGGTGCCGCGCATGTTTTCCGGAAACACATGCACCTCGACGGCATTTTGGCTGCCGTCCGGTCCCGGCACCGTGGTGGTGCCGATGAACGAGCCAACCTTGATGTCCGACAGCGAAATCCTAGTGATCCCGACCACGCGCAAATCGCCGGTCATGTGCAGCTTGACGTCCTCACCGCCGCGCGATTTCACCGCGAGCACGTCGCCGTCAACGCTCTCGACGGTGCCGCGAACACGTGACGGTGATGGCGATTGCTGCGCGATGGCATAGAGGGACGAGGCGGCAACCATCGCGACGGCGACGAGCGGACGCGTGAACGTGGAACGGCGAACGGGCATGAACTACTCTCCGCGGGGGTGATCCAGCAACAGACCCCAACGCCGCGACGATATTCCCGTTCCAAGGCGCAGCCGGCAGCCGATCATGCGTTTGTGAGATCGGCCTCCACCAGCGCACGAAGTTCTGAGGTAACCTCCGGACGCCGGTGGAACCACAATTCGAACCCGCGCACCGCCTGGTGCAACAGCATGCCGAGCCCATCGGCGGTCTTCAACCCGCGCGTCTTCGCCGCCGCGAGTAGCGGCGTCTCGAGCGGAACATAGACGAGATCGGCAACCACGGCATGGGATGGCAACCGCCCGACATTAACCTCGAGCCCGGGCTGGCCGCGCATGCCGAGCGATGTTGTATTGACCATGAGCCCGGCGCGAGGCAGCGCCTCGTCGATATCATCCCATGCGACGGGATGAACATTTGCGCCGAATTGATCCGCCAGCGCTCGGGCGCGCTCGGCGGTCCGGTTCGCCAAATGGATGATTTTGACGCCGCGCTCGATCAATCCGAACACCACCGCGCGCGACGAGCCGCCCGCGCCGAGCACCAGCGCCTCCTCAGTCGCATCCCATCCGCTCGCGCAGGCGTCGAGATTATTGATAAAGCCCTCGATGTCGGTGTTGGTCGAGTGCAGCTCGCGGCCCTCATACCACAGCGTGTTGGCCGCACCGACCGCGCGGGCGCGCGCATCCGGCTTGGTCAGTGCCAGCGCACGTTCCTTGTGCGGAATGGTGATGTTGGCGCCGACAAAGCCGTGCGCCGAAAGACGCAGTACGAACTCGGCAAGGAATTCGGGCGGCACCGCCTCGATGCTGTAGCCGCCCTCGATGCCGAGCGTGCGCAGCCAGTGGTGGTGGATCAGCGGCGAGCGCGAATGCGCAGCCGGCCATCCGATCAGGCATGCGGCGCGGGCTTTGGTCTCGGTCATATCAGTCAAATCGGGCAAGCCGCGGCGGCTGTCAATGCCGTCGGTCCTAGCGATGTACGGTTACGGCAACGATAGCGCTCAGCGCGGCTGCGCCAGCTGCGGCAAACCAGATCGCGGCGAGATTGATCCAGTGATGGGCCGCCGCACCGCACAAGGAACCTGCCACCCGCGCCCCCCAACAGCAAAAAGGTTCGAGACCCAGCCTCGGCGCGGGCCGCCGGCGAGCGCTACCAAGCATGGCGCCGTGTGATCATCCGCCGCCGGCCAGCCGGGAGGAAGCGGATGATGCCGCCACGGTCTGCCGTGCGACGGGGGCCTTTTCGCGCTCGCCCTTGATGTCGGCGATGGCGCGGCCGATGGTTTCCCGGTATCGCGCGCGTGGCGGTCTTAAGCCATGAGTGAAGAGCGCGCGGCGCACCGCAGTCGACGCACCGGTGATGAAGAGCTGGATGCCCTGGCGGTTCGCCTTAGTGGCGACGCGGTTCATCGCGTTCGCAGCGGTCGAATCGAGAAACGGTACGGCAGAGAGATCGACCACGAACGCCTTTTGTCTGTCCGCGATGCCGTCGAGCACCGCGCCCACGGCCGACGCGGCGCCAAAGAAGAAAGCGCCGGTGATGCGATACACCAATACATCGGGATCGGCGGCGAGACGCGCATCGTAGGGCACACGGTCGTCGCCGAGATCAGCCCGATCGGGGATCACAAGCGGCGTGCCGTCCTCGACGCCGGTCATCTGCGCCATGCGGTTGATGAACAGCACCGCGCCGAGCGCAAAGCCGACCAAAATGCCTTCGGTGAGATCGCGGAAGATCGTCAGCAGGAAGGTAGCGAGCAACACAGTGGCGTCGCCGAGCGAGGAGCGGATCAGCGTCGCGAATTCCTGTTTCTCGGCCATGTTCCAGGCGACCACCACGAGCACGGCGGCCAGCGCTGCGAGCGGAATGTAGCTTGCGAGCGGGGCTGCGATCAGCATGAACAGCAGCAGGAACACCGAATGCAGCATTCCGGAGACCGGACCGCGTGCGCCGGCGCGGACATTGGTTGCGGTTCGCGCGATAGTCCCGGTGACGCAGATACCGCCGAACAGCGCCGACCCGACATTGGCAAACCCCTGTGCCACCAATTCGCAATTGGAGCGATGCCGACGCCCGGTCATTCCGTCCGCCACCACGGCTGACAGCAGGGATTCGATCGCACCCAGCAGAGCAAAAGCGATGGCGTCGGGAAGCACCGCCTTTGCCTTCGCAAGCGAGAACGTCGGCCACGCAGGCAAGGGCAATTGTCGGGGGATGCCGCCAAAACGGGTGCCGATGGTTTCTACCGGCAGCGATAGGGCCCAGGTGACGAATGCCGCCACAACGACTGCGATCAAAATCCCGGGCCAACTCGGCCGAGCCTTGCGGAGCATGACGATGATGGCGATGCTCAAGGCGGCTATCGCCATCGCCGAAACATTGGCGCTGGGCAGTCCGTGCGCGAGCGCTTCCAGTTTCGGAATCAATTCGCCCGGCTCCTTGGTGGCAAGCCTGATGCCAAGCAGATCCCTCAGTTGGCTTGCAAATATGATGACGGCGATGCCGGCGGTGAATCCCACCGTCACCGGATAGGGAATGAATTTGACATATGTACCCAGCCGAAGCAGTCCCGCCCCGATCAGGAACACCCCTGCCATCAGCGTGGCGAGGATCACGCCGTCGACGCCGTGGCGTTCGGCGGTCAAGGACACCAGCACGATAAAGGCGCCGGCGGGTCCACCGATCTGAAACCGGCTGCCGCCCAGAAGCGAAACCATAAAGCCGCCGACCACGGCGGTATAAAGTCCGCGATCCGGCGTCACGCCCGACGCAATCGCAATCGCCATTGACAGCGGAAGTGCGACGATCGCAACCGTCAGCCCGGAGATCAGATCGGCACGGAGGTCGGCAAGGCCATAGCCTTCACGCAACACCGTGATCAGCTTCGGCGAATATAATTCCGCAAAGGTCGGCTGTTTGGTTCGGCGCGCCCGCTCGCTTGCGATGCTCATTCCCCGCAACTCTCCCGCGTCAGGTCGCGAGATCTCGTTCGCGACATCGCTAATTCCTGCGCCGGGTCCGGCGCGGTGGCCCCGGCTCCTTCAACCGGACGCCACGTCCGCCATTATCGCTGCGCACGTGCTCGCCGATCAGTTCGACGCCGGCACGGTTAAGCGCATCGACCACCCTAGTCAGGGATTCGATAACGCCGCGGACGGTACCGACGCTTGCCTCCATGCGCTGGATCGTCGGCAGCGAAACTCCAGCGAGTTCAGCGAGCGTTTTTTGGTCGATGCCCAATAGCGCCCGCGCCGCCCGCATTTGGAACGACGTGATCACGCGACTAATCCATATGGAGAACATGATAGATGATACTTCATCCCTTTACAATGATGTAAAAGACATCACCTGGCAAGACCTACTGATCCGGCTTTTCCACGCGCGGGCTCCCCGTTACTCCTTCGACACGACGAGCTTGAGCGATATCGAGGCAAGCGTTGCGGCGACCATGATCGCAGCGACCACGGCGAGGCCGAAGGTGTAGGAACCGGAAAACTCCCTCAACCAGCCCATCATGGATGGGCCCGCAAAACCGCCGACCGTGCCGATACTGTTGATGAAGGCCAGCCCGCCGGCGGCGGCGACGCCGGTCAGGAATCGCGTCGGTATCGTCCAGAAGATCGCCCGCGCGGCGGTGACGCCGACCAGCGCCACGCTGAATCCGATCAAGGCGACCACGAGCGAGCCGGACAGGATCGGCGCCACGAGGCCTGCTCCACCAAGAAAACATGTGATCGCCAGGTTGACGAGGCGGCGGCCGCTGCGGTCGACATAGCGTGCCCACAAGATCATGCCGGCCGAAGCAAACACATAGGGAATGGCTGCGATCCAGCCGATCGCCAACGTCGACAAATGGTATTCCCTGAGGATCAACGGCAGCCAGATGCCGATCCCATACGATCCCAATGTGAATCCGAACTGGATCGCCGCGAGGATCAGCACGCGGGTATCCACCAGCGCGGCCAGCAATGACGCGTGCGGCCGCTCGCGCACTTCGGAGGCAAGCACGCTGTGCAACGCGTCGCGCTCGTCCCGGCTCAGCCAGGTCGCGGTCTCCGGACGATCGGCGAGCAAGCGCAGCGTCAATAGACCGATCGGGATGCATGGCAGGCTGACCCCGAGAAACATCCATTGCCATCCTGCGAGGCCCCAGATGCCGTCCATCTGCAGCAGCAAGCCGCATATCGGGCCGCCGATCAGCGACGACAAGGGAATCCCGATCAGGAACCAGGCCAGCATCCGCGTCCGGTATTGAGCCGGAAACCAGGCGGCGAGAAAGAACGTCACGCCGGGAAAGAATCCCGCTTCCGCGACGCCTAAGAGAAGGCGCAACGCGTAAAAGCTGTTCGGCCCGACGACGAAGATGGTCGCCGCCGATACGATACCCCAGGTGATCATGATGCGGGCGAGCCAGCGTCGCGCACCGAAACGATAGAGCAGCAGATTGCTCGGCACTTCAAACAGGCAATAGCCCAAAAAGAAGATGCCGGCAGCCAGGCCGAACTGCCCAGCCGACAGTCCGAGCTGCTTGTTCATCGTCAAGCCGGCGAAGCCAATACTGGTTCGATCCAGATAGTTGAACAGGTAGGCGACGGTCAGCAGCGGCACGAAGCGCAGTGCGGCCTTCCGGGTTGCGCTTTGCAGCGCGGCCTCTGCGAAAGGCCGCGCCGAAGCTCCTGAGCTGATCACGCCGCGTCGCGGTGGGCGGCGATGATCTGATCGGCGGCTCGTCCCGTGACTTCGGCCATGCGGTCGAACTGGCGCGTAAAGCTGCCGGCCCCGGCGGTCGCCGAGCGCAACTCCACGATCAATTCTCCGATTTCCGCCTCCGGCATCATGGCGCGCACGCAGTCCCATCCGCTCCAGCCCTCGCGGGTGTCGAAGCCGAGGATCTGGCCGCGCCGTGCCGACAGGATGGCGTTGATCTTCGCGGTGGCGTCGGTCGGGCAAACGATCTCGACGACATAAATGGGCTCGAGCAGCACCGGCTGGCATTGCGGGAGCCCCTCGCTGACACCGATCCGCGCCGCGGTGCGGAACGCAAGGTCCGAGGAATCGACGCTGTGATAGGAGCCGTCGGTCAGCGTGACCTGGACGTCAATGACGGGGAAACCAAGCGGGCCGCGCGCCAGGCCGTCGACCACGCCTTCTTCCACCGCGCCGATGTAGTTGCGCGGCACCGCGCCGCCGACGACCTTTTCGTCAAACTTGAAGCCTTCGCCGCGCGGCAACGGCTTGATCTCCAGCACCACGTCGCCGAACTGGCCGTGGCCGCCGGACTGCTTCTTGTGCCGGCCGCGCTGGGTGGTCGGTTTGCGGATGGTCTCCTGATAGCCGATCGCCGGCGGATGCGATTTGACGTTGACACCGAAGCGGTCGCGCAAGCGCTCCGATGCGACGCGCAGATGCATCTCGCCTTGTCCCCACAATACGATGTCGTGGGTGCGCTGGTTCTGGATCATCGTCAACGACGGATCTTCCTCGTTGAGCCGCAACAGCGCCTGGCCGAGCTTGACGTCATCCTTGCGATCGCTTGCGGCGATAGACATCGCCAGCACCGGCGGGAACGGCTCGACCTTTGCCAGAGCCAGCGGCGCGGTCTTGCCGTTCGAGAGCGTATCGCCGGTCTTGACAGCGTCGAGCTTGCCGAGCGCGATGGCCTCGCCGGCTTCGGCCGATGCACGCTTGGTATCGTGCGCGCCGTTGACGGCGAGGATGCCGGAAACCCGCCCCGTCCCGCCGGAGGAAGATTGCAGCGTCGCGCCGTCATCGAGATGGCCGGCGAGCAGTCGCGCCAGCGAAAGCTTGCCGCCGTGTTGCAGGTGCATGGTCTTGAACACGTAGGCGAGCGCCTCCTTGCTCTCGGGCACGCCGAGACGCTTGGCGGTGGCAGCGACGCCGGGCGCTTCATGCCGCAACGCCTTCAGCAGCCGCAACACGCCGTTTTCGCGCGTCGCCGAGCCGAGCAGCACCGGGCAGATCAGCCCCTCGCGCAGTTCGCGGGCGAGATCGTCGAACACCGCATCGCGCGGCGGCTGGATGTCCTCGAGCAACTGCTCCATCAGCGCGTCGTCATGGTCGGCGAGTTTTTCCAGCATAGAGAAGCGCGCTTCCCTCTCGCGGTCGAGATCGCCGCCTTCGAGCACGATGACCTCGGATGCCTTGTGCTCGCGATAGACAAAGGCGCGCTCCAGCGCGAGGTCGACGAAGCCTTCGATCAATTCGCCTTTCCAGATCGGAATCTGCCGCAGCACCAACGGAACGCGCGATGCCGGCTGCAACGTCGCAAGCGTCTCGCGGATGCGTTTGTTGGCGCGATCGATCTTGTTGAGGAACAGAAAACGCGGAATGCCGAGATCTTCCAATTCGCGCAGGATGATCTGAAGCTGCGGCAGCTTTTTCTCGTCTGCCTCGCAGACGACCACCGCGGCATCGACCGCGGGGATCGCAGCACGCATGTCGTGCGCGAATTCCACCGAGCCGGGACAATCGATAAAGGTATAAGTGTCGCCCATGAAGCTTGTGGTGGCGGCAGTAAGGCCGACGCTCATCTTGTGGTGGCGGGCCTCGGGGCTGGCGTCGCCGAAGGAAGTGCCGGCATCGACACTGCCGGCGCGCGGGATGGCACCGGTGCGTGCCAATATCGCTTCGAGAAGTGTGGTTTTACCGCTTTGGAATGGGCCCACCAGCGCGATGCACCGGGGACCGCGGGGACTTCTGACGTCTTGTCCCATTCGCCGCCCTCCCTAGTTGGAGCTCGGCCCTTGATTGGGTCGGCGGTCAATGCTCCGCCCGTCCCGGCAATTTGGCAAGCGGGAAAACGCCGTTGCGCTGCATCGTGAATTTTTTTAATCCTTTCCTCGCATCCGCCTTCGCCCGAAGGCGGGCTTCGGCGGACAAGTGAGGAGAGCGGCACGATTGAGAAGGAAAATTACCGTCCCGGCCGAAGTTCCAGGCTCTCCAGCCCGGCGGCGACGTTAAGGCCGACCTGGCCCTGCAAGCTGAGCGGCTGCAGCGCGATCGAATTGGCCGAACCGCCGACCAGAACGTTGCCACCGGCGCCGACGCCGATCGACGCGCTGCCCTGCGCGCCCGCGTAGTTGCCGGAGAGATCGCCCGGACCGAGCCGCTCGACCGGCGCGTACACGCCCCAGGCGAGTGCGGTTTCCTGGGTGATGCCGAGATCGACGCCGACCTTGCGGATGGTGGCGACGTAGCGGTCCTCCGGCATCCCGTTGACGCGCAGCACGCAACCGAGATTGGTCACGGAGCCGACAATAAAGCCGATGCTGGCGCCGCCGCGGCATTCGAGTACACCGAGTTGCACCATCGGCTGCTGCGCTTGGACATTGGTGAACGAGGTGACCTGCATCGCAAGGGTGGCCCCGGCAAGCATGAATGCAAGAACAACTGAACGGCCCATGAAGAAATCTCCGGCTAAAGAAAAGCTGTGATGCGAGCAAAGAATCTGGGAAGCACCCTGCCCTCGGCGCTCGCTTTTCTATGCCACAACGGCCTGCACAGCGCCAAATTAAAACAGGCCCGCTTGCGCGGGCCTGTTTGCGTTCATTTGCCGCCGTTGACTATCTCAAACTATCTCAAATTGCCGCAAAAGCGCTGGATGCGCTTGCAGGCGTCTTCGAGATCGGACGGCTTCGCCGCATAGGAGATCCGGAACGCCGGACCGAGCCCGAACGCCGAACCCTGCACCACCGCGACGCCTTCGGCTTCGAGCAACTCGGTGACGAAGTCCTCGTCATTGCCGATCGACTTGCCCGATGGCGCGCTCTTGCCGATGGTGCCGGCGCATGACGGGTAGACATAGAAGGCGCCCTGCGGCCGCGGACAATCGATGCCCTTGGCCTGGTTGAGCATCGACACCACGAGATCGCGGCGCTCCTTGAACATCTTGTTGTTCACGGGGATGAAGTCCTGCGGGCCGTTGAGCGCCTCGACCGACGCCCATTGCGAAATCGACGACGGGTTGGAGGTCGATTGCGACTGGATGGTCGCCATCGCCTTGATCAATTCGGCAGGTCCCCCGGCGTAACCGATGCGCCAGCCGGTCATGCAATAGGCCTTCGACACGCCGTTCACCGTCAGCGTGCGATCGAACAGTTTCGGCTCGACCTGGGCAGGTGTCGCAAACACGAAGTCGTCATAGACGAGATGTTCGTACATGTCGTCGGTCATGACCCAGACCTGCGGATGCTTCACCAGGACATCGGTGATCGCCTTCAGCTCGGCGCGCGTATAGGCAGCGCCGGTCGGGTTCGACGGCGAGTTGAGGATGATCCACTTGGTCTTCGGCGTGATCGCCTTTTCCAGATCGGGCGGCTGCAGCTTGAAGCCATGTTCGGCCGGGCACACCACAGCCACCGGCTCGCCGCCGGCAAGCGCGACCATCTCGGGATAGCTCACCCAATAGGGCGCCGGAATGATGACCTCGTCGCCCGGATTGATGGTGGCCATCAGCGCGTTGTAGAGCACCTGCTTGCCGCCGGTTCCAACGATGACCTGGTTCGGCTTGTAGGTGAGATCGTTCTCGCGCCGGAACTTGGCGATGATCGCCTCCTTCAGCTCGGGGATGCCGTCCACCGCAGTGTACTTGGTCTTGCCGGCCTCGATCGCCTGAATCGCTGCCAGCTTGATGTTGGCGGGCGTATCGAAATCGGGCTCGCCGGCGCCAAGGCCGATGACGTTACGGCCCGCCGCTTTCAACACCCGTGCTTTGTCCGTGACCGCAATCGTCGCGGACGGCTTCACACGGTCGAGCGCAGCGGACAGGAAGGGCATCATCTTCTCCTGGTAAATCTCTTGGTAAATCTCTCGGCGTCTCTTGGCACACGTCGTGAACAGGCGAAATCCACGACTCTTCATTAGAGGGATAAATGCACCCTAAGGCGCGCAACGCCGCATCGCAAGAAGCTTCGCGGCATAAGTCAAAACTTTAGGGAACGTTAAACGCGCAGCAGTACGGTCGGCGCAACATTCGGAACAATTCTGCAGCGAAATGACAAATATCTGGCAAGGGCTTCGTTCCGGCGAATGGCTGACCGCCGCGCGCATTCGCGGCTACAGCCTGATCGTGCTTACCATCGGCGCGCTCGTCCTCGCCGGCTGGATCGCTACCTCCGACGGGTTGATCGATCGCAATGGCAAGCCGATCGGAACCGATTTCTCCAACGTCTATGCCGCGGGGCAACTGACCCGGCAGGGGCGGCCTGCGGACGCCTATCAGCCGGCGCTCCAGCATGCCGCGGAAAAAGCCGTCTTCGGCGGCCGCGAAGTGCCGTTCTTCGGCTGGCACTATCCGCCCTTCTTCTTCGCCGTCGCCGCAATCGTCGCCGCCTTTCCCTATGGATGGGGGCTTGCGATCTGGCTCGCGGCGAGCCTTGCCGCCTATCTGGCTGCGATCCGCGCCATCCTGCCGGGTGGCCAAACCTTGCTGCTGGCAGCTTCGTTCCCCGGCGTGTTCGTCAACATCGGCCACGGCCAGAACGGATTCCTGACCGCGGCGCTGCTGGGTGGCGCGCTGCACCTGATCGATCGGCGGCCATGGCTATCAGGCGTGCTGATCGGCCTGCTCGCCTACAAGCCGCAATTCGGCGTTCTGATTCCGATCGCGCTTTTGGCAGGCGCAAGATGGCGCAGCTTCGGCGCGGCAACCGCCACCGTCGCGGCGCTGGTCGCGATCAGCCTGGCAACGCTCGGCAGCGGCGTGTGGCACGCCTTCGCCGACTCGATGAATTTCACGCAAACCGTGGTGCTCGAACAGGGCGGCACCGGCTGGGAAAAAATACAATCGATCTTCTCGGCGGCGCGGATGTGGGGCGCGAGCGTTCCGTTGGCCTATGCTATGCAGGGTGCGCTCTTGATGATGCTCGCCGCAACGCTTGCCTGGATCTGGCAGAGCGATGCCGCAATCGAACTCAAGGCCGCCGCGTTAGCGACTGCAAGCCTGCTCGCAACGCCTTATGTGCTCGACTACGATCTCGTCGTGCTCGCGGTCGCCATCGCATTCTTTGCGCGTCACGGTCTTGTCAGCGGCTTCCGCCCTTTCGAGATCAGCCTGCTCGCCGCCGCATGGATCGTGCCGCTGTTGTCGCGCGGCCTCGCCGGCATCTCCGGTATACCCTTGGGGTTAATGGTGCTGCTCGTGCTCTATCTCTGCATCCTGCGGCGCGCGCTGCTCGATCGGCAATTCAGCGCTCGCAGCGCGGCGAGAATGGCGCAAGCGTGATCTGATTTGATCTCGCTTATCGGAACGATCTTCCGCGCGGTTGCAGTGCGGCAGAAGTTTTCGACTTTTTCTATTCAGCGGACCTTGCAGTGCAGCCGCAACCGCATCATTGTTTAGCCGCGTTGCGGCGCGACAAGCTCAAGGAGCAGACGTGCCAGCAATCCAAAAAATCCTGATCGAAAAAAGTCCCGATGTATAAGCTCTACTCGATGCAGCGCTCCGGCAACAGCTACAAGGTCCGGCTTGCGCTGGCCCTGTTGAACGCGCCCTATTGCGCGATCGAAGTCGACATCCTGCGCGGCGAGAGTCGCACGCCGGAGTTCCTGGCGAAGAACCCCAGCGGCCAAGTGCCGCTGCTCGAAGTCGAGGATGGACGCTACCTCGCCGAATCCAACGCCATCCTCTGGTATGTTGCCGGCGGCACACCGCTGGCGCCGGATACACGGGTCGAGCGCGCCGAGGCGCTGCAGTGGATGTTCTTCGAACAGCACGCGCTGGAGCCGAATATCGGCGCGGCCTATTTCTGGCTGTCGCTAGTCAGGGGCGGCCGCGACCTGCAGACCCACGCGCTCGAGGACTGGATGGAACGCGGCTATGCGGCGCTGCAGGTGATGGAGAATCATCTCAAGACCCATCAATATTTCGCCGCCGACCAACTCACCGTCGCCGACATCGCGCTGTATGGCTACACCCATGTCGCCGAGCGCTGCGACTTCGACCTCGCGACCTTTCCCGCAATCCGCGCCTGGTTGCATCGCGTCGAGCGGACCCCGGGATTCGTATCGATGGACTGGCGGCCGGCCGACGTCGAGGATCCCGCCAGCATCGCCGCCGAGGCCTAATCGCCCAGGCGCGGCGGTTCCGCCATTTTCGTCTTTGCGGAAGCAGCGCGTAACATTCTCTTTCATCACGGCGCATGTCTTAATCGGTGCAGATGGCAACCAAACTATCCGTCCGTTTCGTCACGCGGCAGGACTACGACCGATGGCTTCCGCTGTGGGACGGATACAATGCGTTTTACGGAAGGTCTGGGACGACCGCGCTCGCGGGCGACATCACCGCGATGACCTGGGCGCGCTTCTTCGACGCGTATGAGCCGGTGCATGCGCTGGTTGCCGAGCGCGGCGGCGAGCTGCTCGGACTGACGCATTATCTCTTTCATCGCAGCACCACCGCGATCGAGCCGGTGTGCTACCTGCAGGATTTGTTCACAAGCCTGGCCGCGCGCGGCAAAGGCGTCGGCCGGGCCCTGATCGACGGCGTCTACGAAAAGGCGAGGGATGCCGGTTGTCGGCGTGTGTATTGGCAGACCCACGAGACCAACCACACCGCGATGCAGCTTTACGACAAGCTCGCGGAGCGCTCCGGATTTGTCGTCTATCGCAAGCTGTTTTGAAGCCTGTTCGCTAGCGCGCTGCTGCCGCCACTGGCCTGTGGATAACTTTTCTGTCACCACCACGTAACAATGCGGAGCTAGGTTCCACCTGCGTCTGATCAGGCCCCCCGTCACAGATCATACGCCCCAGCGGTCCCCGTCAGTCGCCGCGTCTGACCGGGGCCGCATCTTTTTGTGGCTGCGGTTGCCACACCATCATCGAGCGAAAACCCTTTAGGATAGCGCTCTTGCAGCCCCACAGCGTGCAAGCCACAATACGATCCTGATCGGCTTTCGTGTGAGACCCATCCATGCAAATTCGCAATCTCGGCGGCTCCGGCCTGCGCGTTTCCGCCGTCGGCCTCGGCTGCAACAATTTCGGCCAGCGCACCGATCTCGAGACTTCGCGCAACGTTATCCACAGGGCGATCGACCTCGGCATCACGCTGTTCGACACCGCCGACATCTACGCCGGGATGGGCGGCTCGGAGACGGTGCTGGGCGAGGTGCTCGGCGACCGCCGCAAGGACATCGTGCTGGCGACAAAATATTCCAAGCCGATGGCGGGCGATGGCAGCAAGCAGGGTGCCTCGCGGCGCTACGTCATGTCCGCGGTCGAAGCGAGCCTGCGGCGATTGAAGACCGATTACATCGATCTCTATCAGCAGCACGATTACGATGCGGCTACCCCGATAGAGGAGACCTTGCGGGCGCTGGACGATCTGGTCCGGCAAGGCAAGGTCCGTTACATCGGCAATTCGAATTTTCCGGCCTGGCGGGTCGCGGAGGCCGAACACGTGGCGCGCGCGATCAACGTCAATCGTTTCGTCTCGTGCCAGGATGAATACAGCCTGGTGGTGCGCAGCATCGAAAAGGACATCTTGCCCGTAGCGGTGGAATACAAGCTCGGCCTACTGCCGTTCTTTCCGCTGGCGAGCGGCCTCCTCACCGGCAAGTACAAGCGCGGCGCGGCCGCCCCCGATGACACGCGCTTTGCCAAGGCGCCGGCGCTGAAAGATCGCTACGTCACGCCGCGCAACGAAGACATCGTCGAGAACTTATCGGCATTTGTTCAAGCGCGCGGCCACACCATGCTGGAACTGGCGTTCTCCTGGCTCGCGTCGCGGCCGCAGGTCGCAAGCGTGATCGCCGGCGCCACCCGCGTCGAGCAGGTCGAGCAGAATGTCAACGCGATCGGCTGGGCGTTGAGCGCGGAAGAGCTCGCGGAGATTGACAGGATCACGAAGTAGCTGGAGGAGCGGCTCTGTCACTCCTTCGCCCCGCTCTTCGCGCTCTCCACTCCCTCTCCCCGCTCTTTCGCGGGGAGAGGGTTGGGGTGAGGGGCTCTTCCATCCGCGAACGCAGAATTCGCGACGGCATTGTGCCCTGCCCTTCACCCGAAATTCCCGCTTCGCGCGAATTTCGACCTCTCCCCGCAAAAGCGCGAGGAGAGGTTAAGCGAAGCAAACCCCAAGCAGCTCCCTCTCCCCGTTCTCCACGGGGAGAGGGTGGGGTGAGGGGCTCTATCCGGTGAGTTCAGCCTGAATTGTTGTCAGTACGCCTTCGAGATTGCCAAGAACATCATTGTTCCAGAATCGAAGCACTTTGTAACCGTCCTGCGTTAATCGACGATCCCGTATCGCGTCCGCGGCAGACTCATTGTGCTGCCCGCCATCGACTTCAACGATCAGAAGCCTTTCGCGGCAAACGAAATCACAGACGTAACCGCCTATCGGTTGCTGGCGAACAAATTTATGCCCGTCAATCTGGCGATTGCGGATGCGATTCCAGAGGACAGTTTCCGCGTCAGTTTGATTCACGCGCAATCGTCGCGCGATTCGGATCGTCTTGCGATCTGGGCCACGCATTGCCTTGCCCCTCACCCGGAGACGCCGCTACGCGCCGCCTCCGACCTCTCCCCGCGAAGAGCGGGGAGAGGTTAAGAAAAAGATTCAAGCCACCAAGCCGTGCATCGGCCTGGCGGCGACCCGGCCACAGGATCGGCAGCGACACCAAAAATTAAAGGCTTCCTTCGTATATTCGGAAGGCGAGATCGCGGAAGCAAGGCGATCGCGCCTTTGATCATCAAGCATTGCGACTTAATTCATATGCTTGATCACGACCTAAACCGAAGAAATGACGCTTCATCCACATTCTTGATGTGATGCAGCTCGAGTAAATTCTTCAAACAAAAAATCCTGACAATTCAGATTCTAAGCGCGGCTTCTTCATCTGTCCTCTCGGCTCAAGCCGATGCCTGCATCGCGCCGACCGCGGGCATGCTTGCCTCGCGGTGATGGGCGCAGCAAATCAAGCCACCAAGCCTTGCATCGGCTTTGCCGCGGCGCTGTCGGGGAAAACGGTTTCCGCCAGCACGCGTTCGGCGAGACCAAATTGGTCGCGCAGCACGCCCTTGATCACCGCGCGCAGATCGGTGGTCGGCAACAGATCGCGGCCTTGATACAGGCTGGCCGGTTTCAGCGACGGCCAATCCGAAATCACCCGCCCGCCCTTCACCGCGCCGCCGGCAAGCAGCGCGATCGTGCCGGTGCCGTGGTCGGTGCCCTCGGTGCCATTGATGCGCACGGTGCGGCCGAACTCGGTGGCGACCACCACCACGGTGTCGCGCCAGCGTGCGCCGAGCCCGCCCTCGAATTCCGCCAGCGCGCCGTCGAGCCCCGACAAGAGCTGTGCCAGACGGCCGACCGGGCCGCCTTCATTGGCATGGGTATCCCAGCCGTCGAACGCAAGTGCAGCGATGCGCGGGCCGTCATCGGCCGCCATCAGTTTCGCGGCGCCCCGCGCCACCAGCCGCATTGCGGCGGCGCCGTTGGTGCCGGGCTTCGGCTTCATGTCGTCGCCTTGCGCGGCCTTGTCGAGCAGCAAGCCTTGCGTCAGCGCACTCGCCAGCGCCGGATCGAGGTGCTGATAGAGTTCAACGAGGCGCATCGCCGTATCGTCGCCGGCCTGCGGCAACGCCGCTGGCGTCCAGCCGACGGTCGGTGCGGCGCCGCGCAAGACCAGCGGCGTGGTCGGGCCGACCGCCAGGGCGCTCATCACCCGCTCGCCTTTCGGCAACGCTTGCAGCGCGCGGTTGAGCCAGCCCGACTGCACCCGGCCCGGTCCGGCAAAGCCGCTTTCCAGCACGTCCTGCCCGTCGAAATGCGAGCGGTCGCGATACGAAGTCGCCACCGCGTGGATCACCGCGGCGTGTTTCTCGCGGTACATCCGCGCGAATTCCGGCATCGCAGGATGCAGTGCGAAGAAAGAATCCAGCATCAAGGCGGCGTGCGGCCCGTCCGAGGTCAGCGCGATCGAACCGTGCAGGGGCGCATAATCGGGATCGCCCGTTGGCGCCACCGTGGCGAGGCCATCGAGCGCGCCGCGCAGGATCACCACGATCAGGCGCGGATCGCGGCCATCGGCGGCCCGCGCAAATTTCGGCAAATAGGCCCAGGCGGCGAACGACGCGCCGCCCAAGAGCAGCGCCCGGCGCGAGGTCGCCAATGACGTTTGGCCTTCGCAGCAATCCATCGTCATCTCCTCTGGAATTCCGGTGACATCAGAAGCAGCGCCAGCGCCTGCTGCCGCGATTCCGCACGCTCGACGGTGTGCCTGGTCTCCTCCGATGCCGCATCCGCCGCGGCAAGCTCCAGGAGATCGCGGGGATCGATGCCTTCGGCCAGACGCGAAGCGATCTGCGCCGAGATATCGAGACGCAGTTTCATCCCCTCGGGCGCCGCCCACGCGGCATTGGTATCGGGAAATCCATTCGGCCCGGCCGGCGACCATAGCGGCTGGCCCAGTACATTAAGGCCGCCGAGATAGCGGGTAGGATCTTCCGGGATGCGCGCCAGCAGGCGGCCGCTTGCAACCAGGAATTCATAAGGCGAGCGGACTTTTGTCAGCGGGGCGTCCCAGGCCTCGTTGGAATCGACCAGCGTGATCGCCAACGCCTTGAGGTCGCCGTCAGTCTTGCTGAAGGTCTCCTGCAGCCGCGCCACCAGCGCCGGCGGCGGATCATCCGCCACGAAATGGCGCGCGAATTTGGTCACGATGAATTTCGCGGTCGACGGATGGCGCGCGATGTCTGCCAGCACCGCCTCGCCCTGCGCGACGCCGTTGTCTTGATAAACCTTGCCCATCACCGTCTGCGGACCCGGCTGGTGCGCATTGGCGTTGAAAACGAAGCTGCCGGGCGGACCTAACTGGGCCTGCCGTCCGGCAAAGCTCCAACCGGTGATGATGCGCGCAAGCGACGTCACGTCGTCCTGGGTGTAGCCGCCGCCGACGCCGAGCGTGTGCAGTTCCATGATTTCTCGCGCGAGATTTTCGTTCAGGCCGCGCTTGCGGTTTTGGCCGGCGCGCGAGTCCGGACCGAGCGATTGCTGGTTGTCGAGAAAGAACAGCATGGCCGGATGCTGCTCCACCGCTTTGAGCATGTCACCGAAGCGCCCGAGCACGTAGGGGCGGATCGCTTCGCGCTCGAACGAGCCCGCCCACATCCGCGCCAGCCCGCCCTTGCTGGCGGAGATGCAGAAATGGTTGGACCAGAACACCACCAGCCGCTCGACGAATCCGCATTCGGCGAGCGACGCGCGCTGCAGGCGCGCCAGCGCCTCGGCGCGAAAGGTCTTTTGGATAACGTTGAGCGGCTGCTGCGGCGGTTTCGCCGCGTTGGGCTGCATGGCGGGATTGGGCGACCCCTCGGACGGCGCCATCGCGGCGTTACCGCGCGTTGCCGGCGGCTGCATCGCGGGCTCTTTCGGCGAGATATCCTGGGCGATGTTGCTGAGCGACAAATTGCGCCGCTGCGGCTTCGCATCACCCGCCGGCGGGGCCTCGGTCGGCTTGGCCTCCGCGCCTGATTTCGCCGCGGCCTCGCGCGCCTGTTGCTGTTCAAACTGATATTCGAACACGGCTTTGGCCAGCGCCGGCGTCGATTGCAAGCCGGGCACTTCGAGCAGCACGCCGTTGGGACGGTTTAATTCCGCTTTGACGAAGCCGCGCGGATCGGACGCCGCATTGACGAAGTCACCGGAGGCGCCCCCGCGTGCGCCAAACCCGAAGCGATTGAGCGCGACAAGGGCGGTTTTCGAATCGCGAACCATCCGGGTTTTCCTTTGCGCTCGCCTTTTCGCGAGCGCATATATTCGCAAGGCCAACTATACTTCCGTTCGAGATGAACCCGACATGAAAATCTTGGCGAGCGTTGGGTCCCGATCATGACAAATCGGTTAGGAAACCAGGCTTCGCGCCGCCTCGCCTGCCCGCGTTGCGGAACCGAATTCACCTGCAGCCCAGCCGGGCCATGCTGGTGCGCGGACGAGAGCTTTCGACTGCCGATGCCGATCGAAGGCGAGGATTGCCTGTGCCGGGAATGTTTGCAGAAGGCGGTAACGCCGCGCACGCCACGATGACGTGGTCGCACGAAACGGCGACGAGAGTTTTTGACGCGGCGCTAGTCTGCCACCATCTCAACCCGGAGAGCCGCTACAGCTCCGGGCTTTTTGTGTCGGCAGATTACCAGCTTCTTTGCAACGCTCCGTAGCGCGCAAGGCGCTCGTCACGCTCTTCACCCAACTCATCCAATTTCCGCAAATACAGCAGTCCAGCCTTTTGCAAGGTGTCCGGGTTGCACTCGCCATCTTCACAAAGATTGGTAATATATCGGCGCAGCGTGGTGAGCCGGTCGTCGTCTTCACTCACATCCTTATGGAGCAGCAAATAAGTGCGCCAGGCGGAAGCGCACGCAGCCTCTGCCGCGTGAATAGCCATCACCGTGTCTCCTCCTTTTGAATGGAGAAGAGCGTGCTCGTCTTTTTGTTCCGGTGGAACTGCCGTTCCGCTGAGGTCCAAAGCCCCCAGTACCAGTTCCGTACAGTGGTACCCGCCCCTAACCGCCGCCTTGGAGTGGCGGGTTTAATCTGCTTCATTGCGGCGTCGTCGGTCTTGCA
>Ga0209153_1000133_pt1 | contig 39388 bp, 37 predicted proteins | sample GraSoiAngelo_120_FD_185877 | JGI IMG/M metagenome (GOLD analysis project Ga0209153, IMG submission 185877) | Grasslands soil microbial communities from the Angelo Coastal Reserve, California, USA - 14_0919_09_20cm (SPAdes) (version 2) | ecosystem: Environmental > Terrestrial > Soil > Grasslands ... | reverse complement strand
AGAAATTATAATGGTATTTGGCATCCAACACGGCGATCAATGCGTCGTTGAGCGCAATTCCCCCGAGCGCCATGAATCGCGCGCTCTCGCTGACATCCATCTCCTTAGCGATTGCGAGTTGTCGCAGGAAGGGGTGGTAGGCCACCGGTCCCGTGACGAGCCAGAAGCGGGCTGTCTCGGTCTGCTCGGCCGTTCGCTTCGCACTGTTCTGTGCGCCGTAGACCCTGATCTCATTGAAGTCCTTCGCCCATTCCTCGCTCGCGAGCGCGACAGGGGGCTCCGGCCGGAACTGCGATTGGTTCATCATCGCGAACGGCTTTACCTTTGGCCACATCGGGGCTCGCATGATCGGCGTCGCGACATAGACGCCGGGCGTCGTGCGTGGCCGGTAGTCATCGGGCGCATCGGAGCCATCGTTCGCCCGCGCCGCCAGGATCTTTGCACCGACGGCCTCTCCGAGCTTGACGCCCTCCGATTTCGCGGCCCCATCGGGAATCGACGCCAAATAGCTGGCAAGCTCGCCTTTCACACGACCGGCCGTCTTCGCATCAATGCTCGCAAGCACCGCCGTTGCCGCGGCCGCTGCAGCGGCTTCCTTTGACGTGGCGGGATCGGCCGGTAGCTGCACCAGATACGGCCGGTAGCGCCGCTCGATCGAATTCACCGCGTCGAACATCGCAGTGTGGACTATCCCCATCATCCGGAAAGCCGCGTACGGCGTGTATGGGGACGACGGGGCGCTGGCCAACGGCGCAACGGCATCGATGGCTTTGGCGTCCCAGTCGGTGATGACGTTGGCGCGCGCCGACGCAAGTGTGATGACGCTAAGCGATGCCCCGATCAAGGCGGCCGGAATCGAACGGCATATGGATGCACGCATGGTATCCTCCAACAATCTCTGAACTAGTTTCGAACTCTATGCGCGCGTGCAATTTCGCTTAGACGAAGTGCAGGTTCAGGCTCGCGCGAGCGAAGTTGCCGACCTCGTCGGCACTGGGCTTTCGCCGCTACCGCATAGGCGATGCTGCACGCCTTCCGGGTCCCGAGGAATGTTCTGCCTCATGACAAGAGACGCCGTTGGGACCGACTTGATTTCTAGCACCAACACATTCGCGACAATGTGAGGCTCTTCACATCGTCAAGGCAATCTCCTGGAGATTGTCTCTGCTAGCTAGGTCGTCGCCGCGTGTTCAAGGTTCAGACAAAATTTATGTAGTAACGCGAGCTCGTTCTCGCCGCGAGTTGTGCGCCCGTCTACCCCGTTCGGCCGTGTTCCCCTCGGGCAACGGACGGAATGTCGCAGTGCGCACGGCGGTCACGGGAAGTCCGCTTTTTGAACCAGATCGAACGTCGGGCGACCCATTCTATGGGTGCTGAATTCGGGACTGTGAAGCGGTTCACATTCGAATAGTTCGGTTCAGGCTATTGCGTGCAAACCCGTCTGAGCATGGCCTTCAATTGGCTTGTTCCAATCCGGCAGTGTGTTAACGTGTTTTTGGCGAGTTCAAATTTTTGCGGAACCTAGTTGTCCGCCCCTAACACTGCCGTTTGCGGTGTGTGGAGACCCAGCCCATGGGTGAAATTCGCAAATTAAAGTCGAGCAGAGGTGGCGATCCCCCGCGAGAGTCAACGCCGCGTCGTCTTGCTGCGATCGTCGCTGGCGATATCGCGGGCTACAGCCGCCTTATGCAGATCGATGAAGAAGGAACGCATCTTCGCGTGAAGCGGATCGAGCGTGACCTCATTGAGCCGAGCATTGTGGGGCATCACGGAAGGCTGGTCAAAACCACGGGTGACGGATTTATTGCGATTTTCGACAGCCCCGTCGAAGCTGTGCGATGCGGCATCGTCATCCAGCAAAACATGGTTGGACGCAACGCATCGATGCCGAAGCATCATTGGATTGAGTATCGGATTGGTGTCAATCTTGGCGACGTTATCATTGAAGCAGACGACGTTTTCGGCGATGGCGTCAATATCGCCACCCGCCTTGAGGGTATTGCCGATCCCGGCCAAGTTTACATCTCAGGCGGCATTTACGAGCAGATAAAGCACAAACTGGTTTGCGGATATGAGTCGCTCGGAGATCGCAAAGTAAAGAACATCACAGATCCGGTACGGGTCTACCGGGTGCTTCCGGATCCGGCCGCCTTCAACAGGACCCGAAGACGACGCGAGAACATTCTGATTGCCTTGCTGAGCCTGTTTTTGCTGGTCATCGCAAGTGGCGTGCTTTGGTACGTGTTTTGGCAACCGCATGGCACGGTGGGAGGTCAGGCTTCAGCCCCGGTTTCGCCGGAGACACCGAAGGTGCTCTCGCCACCGCAGCCCACCGTAAAACAAGCGGCGCCCCAAATTCAGCCGGCTCCTTCGGGGGCTCCAGCCGCGAAACAACCATCGACTCAACCCCAGTTTGCGGCTCCGGCCGCGCCTGCGACGCAGTCGACCTCGGCGGTCCGAGAGCCGGTCATGTACATGCTTCGCGGCGGCAGCTTCACAATGGGCAGCAATGACGATCCCACGGAGAAGCCACCCCACCAGGTCACGATCAAGCCGTTTGCGATCAGTCAGTATCCCGTAACCGTACGCGAATGGAACGAATGCGCTGCAGCGAAGGCATGCTCGTTCGTGGCGTCAGGCAACGCTGAAGCGCCCGTCACGAACGTAAGCTGGAGCGATGCCAAGCAATTCGTTGCTTGGCTCGCGGGCGCAACGCGAAAGGCGTATCGGCTTCCAAGCGAAGCCGAATGGGAATATGCCGCCCGCGGCGGCACGCAAACAAAGTACTGGTGGGGCGACCAGTTTCTATCCGGCATGGCCAATTGCAAGAACTGCACCGACATCGCAGCCGCCGAGCAACCGATCAAGGTCGGGAGTTTCAGGCCAAATCCGTTTGGGCTGTATGATATGGGTGGCGGCGTCGATCAGTGGGTAGAGGATTGTTGGCACAAAAATTATCAAGGCGCCCCGTCGGACGGTTCACCATGGGTCGAGGGCGACTGCGTGTCGCATGTCATCCGGTCCGGGTCCTGGAGGAATGACGCCCGCTATGCGCGGCCGGCGAACCGCGATAGTTACGACACGAACGTTCGATATCAGACACATGGAATGCGGGTCGCTCTGTCTCCTTAAAAGCCTCAGAGGAGAACGTCCATGAGGATCACCCGGCTTATCGTGCTATCGGTGGCGCTTGCGGCCGTGTCGTGCGCTGCCCACGCTCAAGGAAAGCCCGCGGCAAAGGATGCGGTTCTGTATTTCGTTTGGCCACAGGACGGCACCGTGATCAAAGGCGGATTTTGGTGTCGCTTCGGTCTGCGCAACATGGGCGTCACGCACGCAGGCGACGATTTTCAAAACAGCGGCCATCATCATTTGCTGATCGACGTGAACGAACCACTTGATCCGAACGAACCGATCCCACAGGACAAATCCCATCTTCATTTCGGAGCAGGCCAAACCGAGGCACGCCTCGAGCTGCCGCCCGGCAAGCACACTCTCCAACTGGTTTTGGGCGATGCCAAGCATTATCCGTTCAACCCGCCGCTCGTCTCTGACAAAATTACAATCAGGATCAAGTAGAATTTTCCGACGCGGCCTCGGGCGCTTTGCGCCGCGAGAATGCGAAGACGTGTCGCGAGAAGATTATTGCGCCGCCTGAATCCATTCTGCCGCACCCCGCCAAAGTGTATCGCGATGCTCCGGGCGGAAACATCCAACATGCCCGATCCTGGCCGTACCGATATCGCCAGGGGTGACCTCAACAATTTCGGGCGTGATCGAGCTGAACCCCGCGCACAGCATCTCGACCGCCGGCCGGGTCGCCCAGGGATCGTCGGAGAGGCAGATCGCGCGCAGCGCGCCGCGGTATTTCGGAAAATTCTGCAGCGCCGCGAGCCTGGAATCGAACAGATAATGCGGGCTCATCACCCAATCGACCCATTGCTGAAACACGCCTTTTGGCAGGTCTTCGCCGATGCCGGCCCAGCCCGGCATGTAACCCAACAGCCGGGCGAGGGGGAGGCCGATGAAGTTGAGCATGGCGTAGACGCGATAGCGTTCGGGCGAGGCCATCAGTTTCCAGTACCCGGCTTGGGACGCGATCAGGAGCGCCCGCGACACCTCGCCGTTGTCAGCAAGAAGCCCAAGCGCCTGGCCGCCGAAGGAATGCCCGATATAACCGAGCGGCAAGTGGCGGTAGCGCTCGCGCATCCAGGCGACCGCCGCAGTGATATCGAGCGCCGCCCAATCCGACATCGACGCCTTGAAGCCGACCAGTGACCTCGGCTGGTTGTAGCCTTCCACCGCCTTCTGCCTGCTGTCGCCAATGCCGCGGTAATCATAGGTCAGGACCGCGCAGCCGCGCCGCGCCAGATAGCCCGCGAAGCCGCGATAGATCTTGCGCGGGGTGGCGGTCGCCGAATTGATCAGAACGGCATGGCTCTTGGCGCCGCGGGGCAAGAACAGCGTCGCTCCCAGCGCATATCCATCCGCAGCCGGCACCATGATGTCGTCGGTGAAAACGTCGTCCAGCGCAGCTTCCGACACCGCGATTTCCCCCGTGCTTCTCGTTGAGGTGCAGCAAATGCGAATTCGGCTTTTGCCGCAAGAAGTTGTCGAGGGGGCCGGAATTGCAACTAGCGGTCCCTCACGAGCCTGTGTATAACGCGGCGCTTCACTCTCCCTGGTAAGTAGCGGTTTTCGCTGCAGGAGTTAACGTCATGTCCGAGCGGTGGACACCCGATAGCTGGCGCACCAAGCCGGTGTTGCAAATGCCCGAATATCCCGACGCCAAGGCGTTGGCCGATGTCGAGGCGCAGCTTGCGACGTTTCCGCCGCTGGTTTTTGCCGGTGAGGCCCGCAACCTGAAAAAGGCGCTGGCGCGGGTCGCCGCCGGCGAAGCGTTCCTGCTGCAGGGCGGCGACTGCGCCGAAAGCTTCGCCGAGCACGGCGCCAACAATATCCGCGACTTCTTCCGCGTGTTCCTGCAGATGGCTGTGGTGTTGACCTATGCCGGCGCGGTGCCGGTGGTGAAGGTCGGCCGCATCGCGGGACAGTTTGCCAAGCCGCGCTCCTCGTCGACCGAGAAGGTCGATGGCGTCGAATTGCCGAGCTACCGCGGCGATATCGTCAACGACATCGCTTTCACGCCACAATCGCGCACGCCCGATCCGCAGCGTCAATTGATGGCCTATCGCCAATCGGCGGCGACGCTCAATTTGTTGCGCGCGTTTGCCACCGGCGGCTTCGCCAATCTCGGCAGCGTGCATCAGTGGATGCTCGGTTTCCTGAAGGATTCCCCGCAGTCGCGGCGCTACCGGGAACTGGCCGATCGCATCTCTGAGGCGCTGAACTTTATGCGTGCCTGCGGGCTCGATCTGGAGAGCCATCCGGAGTTGCGGGCGACCGATATCTATACCAGCCATGAGGCGCTGCTGCTTGGTTACGAGCAGGCCTTCACCCGCGTCGATTCCACGACCGGCGACTGGTATGCGACCTCGGGCCACATGATCTGGATCGGCGACCGCACCCGCCACGTCGATCATGGCCATGTCGAATATTTCCGTGGCATCAAAAATCCAATCGGCCTGAAATGCGGACCCTCGCTCAAGCCCGACGATTTGGTGCGTCTGATCGACGTGCTCAATCCGGACAACGAACCGGGACGGCTGACGCTGATCAACCGGTTCGGCTCTGAGAAGGTCGGCGATCACCTGCCGGGCCTGATCCGCGCGGTGCAGCGCGAAGGCCGCATGGTGGTCTGGTCGTGCGATCCCATGCATGGCAACACCATCGCTTCGAACAGCGGCTACAAGACCCGCCCATTCGACCGCATCCTGTCGGAGGTGAAGTCGTTCTTCGCGATCCATGCGGCGGAGGGCACCCATGCCGGCGGCGTCCATCTGGAGATGACCGGGCAGGACGTGACCGAATGCATCGGCGGCGCGCGCGCCATCACCTATGAGGATCTCAGCGATCGCTACCACACGGTTTGTGATCCCCGGCTCAATGCCGAACAATCGATCGACATGGCTTTCCTGATCGCGGAACTGCTCAAGCAGGACCGCGGAAGCAAGGTGAAGCCGGTGCCGGCGGCCGCGGGATTCTGAATTGCTGCGGTTCTGGCGGGCCACCCTCAATAGCCGAAACGGCCTGGTGTTTGCGGTCCGCTCAGAGCAGGCTATTCGCGAGGAACTGGCCGCGATTGTCTTGTCGCTGCCGGCGGCGTGGCTGGTCGGCGCCACCACCATGCGCCGCGTCGAGCTGGTCGCCGCCGTGGTTCTGGTATTGGTCATTGAACTGCTTAATACCGCGATTGAGAAGCTCGCCGATCGTTTGACTACCGACCACGATCCGCAGATCGGGCGAGTGAAGGACATGGGATCGGCCGCGGTCGGCGTCGCGCTGGTTATGGCGGGCCTGTTCTGGCTGTTTGCCCTCGCCGAGCGCATAGGCGCGATCTAAAGCATGCAATTGCAGTTTGGCCTGATGCGGTGCACCATCATCCCATGAGCGCTCAATTCACGATCACGCTGGCCCAGTTGAACCCGACGGTGGGTGACGTCGAGGGTAACGCCGCCAAGGCACGTGCCGCGCGTGCGCAGGCGAAGGCCGATGGCGCCGATCTCATGGTGCTGCCTGAATTGTTCATTTCCGGTTACCCGCCGGAGGACCTGGTGCTGAAACCAGCATTCCAGTCGGCATGCCGCGCAGCGGTCGAGGCGCTGGCGCGGGAGACCGCCGACGGCGGGCCGGCCATGCTGGTCGGCAGCCCCTGGGTCGAAGATGACAAGCTCTACAATGCCTGTGCGCTGCTCGATTCCGGCCGCGTGGCGGCGATCCGCTTCAAGGCTAACTTGCCGAACTACGGCGTGTTCGACGAAAAGCGTCTGTTCGCGCGCGGGCCCGCCGCCGGCCCGCTCACCATCCGCGGCGTGCGTGTTGGCGTTCCCATCTGCGAGGATATCTGGCTTGAGGAGTCCGAGGACTACGAAAACGTCGTCGAGTGTCTCGCTGAGACCGGCGCCGAGATCCTGGTTGTGCCGAACGGCTCGCCTTACGCGCGCGACAAGGGCGATATCAGGCTTTCGATCGCGGTGGCGCGCGTCACCGAAAGCTCGCTTCCGCTGGTCTATCTCAATCAGGTCGGCGGCCAGGACGAATTGGTGTTCGACGGCGCGTCCTTCGTGTTGAACGGCGACCTTTCGGTCGCGGCGCAACTGCCGGCGTTTGAGGAGAGCGTCACGACGCTGCGCTGGACCAAGAGTGAGGCCGGCTGGCGCTGCGCCGGACCGATTGCAACGATCCTGGAGGGCGACAAGGCCGACTACGCGGCCTGCGTGCTGGGCTTGCGCGACTATGTCCGAAAGAACGGATTTCCCGGCGTGCTGATGGGTATATCCGGCGGCATCGACTCCGCGCTGTGCGCGGCGATCGCGGTCGACGCACTCGGCGCCGAGCGTGTCCGTGGTGTCATGCTGCCGTTCCGTTTCACCGCCCAGGTGTCGCAAGATGATGCGGCGAAGCTCGCGCGCAGTCTCGGCATCCGCTACGAGGTGCTGCCGATTGCGGATGCGGTGAATGGTTTTGAGAAAATCCTGTCCGGTGCCTTCGCGGGCCTGCCGCGTGACATCACGGAAGAGAACTTGCAGGCGCGCGCCCGCGGCACGCTATTGATGGCGATCTCGAACAAGACCGGTGCGATGGTGGTCACCACCGGCAACAAGTCGGAAATGTCGGTCGGCTACGCCACGCTCTATGGCGACATGAACGGCGGCTTCAATCCGATCAAGGATATCTACAAGACCGAGGTGTTCCGCCTTTCAGCCTTGCGCAATTCATGGAAGCCGGAAGGCGCGCTCGGCCCGTCAGGCGAAGTCATTCCGCCCAACATCATCGCGCGGCCGCCGACGGCGGAACTGCGTGAAAATCAGACCGACCAGGATTCACTGCCGCCTTACGATATGCTGGATGCGATCCTGGAGCGGCTGGTCGAGCGCGAGGAGCCGCTGGCCTCCATTGTCGCCGCCGGCTTCGATCGCGAAGTAGTGGCGCGGATCGATCGATTGCTCAACATCGCCGAATACAAGCGGCGGCAGGCTGCGCCCGGTGTCAAGGTCACGGCCAAGAACTTTGGGCGGGATCGCCGCTATCCCATCACCAACCGCTTCCGCGACATGGGCGAAGTGTTGCCCGAACCCGACGAGAAGCTGGTGTCGCGCGCCGGCCGCGCCTCGGCCGAGGCGTTCGATGGTTAACTTCAGCGCGTCGTCGAATTGTTCGGAAGAAAAGTCGGACCGACCGAGCGGATCGGCTTGTCTTTCGCAACATCCGTTGAATCCGTCGCGGGCGCCGACGCGGCAGGCGCGGGCGGTGTGCCGGCGGTGGCGGCAGGAGGCGTGGCGCCTTTCTTGGCGGCACCGGGGGCCGGCTTGCCCAGCGGCCGCTGCATCTTCTTTGCGCTCTCTTCGGTGACGATGATGTCGCCCTGCTGTTCGGCGGCGGCCTTGTCGTCGATCGATTTCAATGCGTCGGACCAGGTCTGGCCGGGAGCCTTGCAGGCGCAGGACGGATTGAACTCCTGGCGGAAACGAAACGCATTCGGCAACGCCGTGTAGGGCTGGCCACTGATCGAGACCGCCTGGTTCATGTCCTCGCCGGGGTTGCGGTAGGCAAACAGGCTCGCTTCGGTCGCCGGACAAAGCGCCTTGCAGGTCTTCTCGTCATCGGGAAAGCGGGCGGGAACGGTGGCGAACGAAACCGGGAAATAGGCGCCGTCACAGGTGCGCACGCAGACGGTGCGATAGGTTCCGGATTGCGGACCGAGATCGGCGCCGGGAACGCCCGGATTGTTGTTGCTGCCGCCGAATAGATTGCTCAGGAAAGTGCCCGGGCCTGATTGCTGCACGGCATTGGCATATTGCTGCCCGCAATTGTTCTGCGCGAGTGCGAGCAAGACCGAGCGCCGCTGGTTTTCGCGATCGGCGCCGCCGACCCCACCGGTGCGCAGCCGCTCGAGGCTGGTCGTGATCTGATCCAGATTGCCGCGCATCTGCTGGATCTGGTTATTGACCGGACCGCACTGCGCCGACTGGCCTGAGAACAGGGAGAAAAACCCGGAGCTGTCGCAACCCATGCGCCTGGCCTGCTGGGTGACGCGATCGAGTTCGCCCTGCTGCTTGGTCTGGGCGTCCTGGTACCGGCGGATCTGATCGTCCTTGGACGGATCGCCGCTGCCGCCACCGTGGTCAATGGTGGCGAGCTGTGCCTCCAGCCGCGGGCACATCGGATTGACCGGCGGGCCTTGGGTGGACGGCGGGGGCGGGGCAGGCGGATTCATCTGCGCGAAAGCGCCGGAATTCAGCGCAAGGCCGCCGAGCAGGGCGGCGCAGGCGAGGATCCGTCCGGGAAAAGGGGCAGTCGTGCTTTTCGGCATATTCGGCCATTACGAGGAACTCGGCTCGCGGCCTAAAGCCGCGGCAGATGCGCGCCTCACATACCCGCTTCGCGGGGCAGCGTCACGTCGTTTCCGGGGCACCGATGTGGCAGAAAAGCCCTTTAAGGGGCGGACTTTACCGCTGGCAGGTGATGGCGACATATTCGTCGCAGACGCCGCGCGTGCAGTTTCCGCCGGCTTTGGGTACCGAACCCGTGATTTCATCCGGATCGACGCGGCGGTAGGACGCGGCCTGGGCAAAATCTCGTGATCTGCAATAGGACAGGGCGGCGTGCGCGCCGCATCTGTCGCCCTTGGCGAGGCACTGGTCGACGCCGTAGCCGTCCGCCTGGTTGGCAATGATGAAAACTTTGGTTTCGGCCGACGCGCCCGATGCGGCGACGAAAAACACACAGGCCAAAAGCGCCAGGAGGGATCGCATGATGTACCGATGCATTGAGAGGACATGAATCAGAGGACCGCCCCTCATTCGATAAGCCCAAAAGATTAAGAATGATTAACCATGGGGCTTTGGTTGCGTTGATTCCGTGGCTGAAATCAATCCCTAAACACCCTCTTGACGCCGCGCCCCCGGTAGCGCCATGGTGGAACCATGAACGGTTTCCTCGCCATTTGCAGCATTTGCCGCGAGATTATTAGCTAGCGATTCGCTGGCTGAGGCCGTCTTTTCTCAACAGAGATGACTGGACGCCCGGCCGCAAGGGATGGGTTATCCATGCAGTTGCGCCTGTACGATACATTGACCAGGGAAAAGCGGCCGTTCACGCCGCTCGATCCCGAAAACGTCCGCATGTATGTCTGCGGGCCGACGGTCTACGATTTCGCCCATATCGGCAACGCGCGGCCGGTCATCGTGTTCGACGTCTTGTTCCGACTGCTGCGCCATCTCTACGGCGCGGATCACGTCACTTATGTCCGCAACATCACCGACGTCGACGACAAGATCAACGAGCGCGCCGCGCGGGATTTTCCGGGCCTGCCGCTGAACCAGGCGATCCGCAAGGTCACCGAAGTCACCGAGAAGCAATTCCATGAGGATGTCGACGCGCTCGGCTGCTTGCGGCCGACCATCGAGCCGCGCGCGACCGAGCACATTGCGGAGATGCGTACGCTCATCGAGAAACTGGTGGCCGGCGGCTTTGCCTATGTCGCCGAGGATCACGTGCTGTTCTCGCCGCAGGCAATGAACGCGGCGAATTCGGTGTTGCCGCGCTATGGCGCGTTGGCGAACCGCTCGCTCGACGAGATGATCGCCGGCGCCCGCGTCGATGTCGCTCCTTACAAGCGCGACGCCACCGACTTTGTGCTGTGGAAGCCGGCAAAACCCGGCGAGCCGTCATGGCCGTCGCCGTCCGGCATCAAGTCCGAGGGACGTCCGGGCTGGCACATCGAGTGCTCGGCGATGGCGTGGAAGCATCTTGGCGAACAGTTCGATATCCATGGCGGCGGCATCGATCTGGTGTTTCCGCATCACGAGAACGAGCTCGCGCAAAGCTGCTGCGCGTTTCATTCAGGCCGCATGGCGAATACCTGGATGCACAACGGCTTCCTGCAGGTCGAAGGTGACAAGATGTCGAAATCGCTCGGCAACTTCGTGACCATACGCGAACTGCTACAGACGGATAAGTTTGGTGGGCGAAACTGGTCGGGCGCGGCGCTCAGGCTAGCCATGTTCAAGACTCACTACCGTCAGCCGATTGATTGGACCGTCCAGAGTCTCATCGAGGCAGAGCAAGTTATGGCACATTGGAAAATGCTAGTGTCGCGCGTTCCAATTGCACAAATCAAGATTCTGCCGACACAGAAACTGGAACGCGTGTTACTTGACGATCTCAACGTGTCGGAATCGCTCTCCGAACTACATGATCTTGCAAGAATCGCGCAGAAAGATGCGTCGGCGCGCGATAGGCTTTATGCAAATCTTGTTTTTTTAGGATTGCTCCCGGATCAATTAGAATTAGCCAAGCAGGGTGCAGCCGAAATTCAGCACGAGATTAAGCTGCCAGAGCATCCCGACGCCACCACACTCGAAGTTTTTCGTCCCAAAATAGAGAAAAGTTTGGAAAGATTTTTCTTAACGTTGCCATCGTCGGCTAACACGACCGCTACAACCACAACTGCAAGTGTCATCCTTACCGGCGAAGTCCGATACGTGTTCCTCGATAATTGGACAAAATATAACCCCTATTACTTATCGCAGCCAGATAGGGCTCACGTTGAGAATACTATTGGTATCGAGAAGCTGAACAATCTCATTAGGGAGAGACTGAACGCGCGCGCGCGGAAAGATTTCAAAGGATCCGATCGCATCCGTGACGAACTAGCCGCGAAGGGTTTCGTATTGAAAGACGGCAAGGACCCCGCGACCGGTGAACCCACAACCACCTGGGAGATCGCACGATAATGGGACAGACGTTGCCCAAACCTGCGTTGCGGCCGTATCTCGCGGTCGATACGCCAATTCTGGCGGCGATCTTTGCAGCCGCCGTGCTGGAATTGACGGGCGATGACTACAGCGAACCGCAGCAGGAAGCCTGGGCCGCCACCGTCGACGACGAAGACGCGTTTGGCAAGCGCCTGGCCGGTCAGTTGACACTGATTGCGACCTTGCAAAATTCTCCAGTTGGATTCGCCTCGCTCAAGGGCGCCGATCACATCGATATGCTCTATGTCCATCCAAGCGTGGCGGGGCAGGGCGTGGCGTCGATGCTGTGCGACGCGTTGGAAAAGCTCGCGAGCGGCCGCGGCACCAAGAGCCTCATCGTCGATGCCAGCGACACCGCACAGGATTTTTTCAGAAAGCGCGGCTACGTCGCCCAGCAGCGCAACACCGTTACCGTCAATGGCGAATGGCTCGCCAACACTACGATGCAAAAGACGCTCTCCGATAATGCCGCGCCGGGAGTTCCGACATGAGCCGCGAACGCCTCTATCTGTTCGATACCACGCTGCGCGACGGTGCGCAGACCAACGGCGTCGACTTCACCCTGCATGACAAGCGGATCATCGCGCAGATGCTGGACGAACTCGGCATCGACTATGTCGAGGGCGGCTATCCCGGCGCCAATCCGGCCGACACCGAATTCTTTGCCGCGAAACCGATATTCGCGCACGCGCGCTTCACCGCGTTCGGCATGACGCGGCGCCCCGGCCGCTCGGCTTCCAACGACCCGGGGCTCGCGGGGCTGCTTGAGGCCAAAGCTGACGCGATCTGCTTTGTCGCGAAATCCTCGGCCTATCAGGTGCGGGTGGCGCTGGAGACCACCAATGAGGAAAATCTCGCCTCGATCCGCGACAGCGTGGCTGGCGCGAAAGCCGCCGGCCGCGAGGTGATGCTCGACTGCGAGCATTTCTTCGACGGCTACAAGGAAAATCCGGAATTCGCGCTGGCCTGCGCGAAGGCGGCCTACGATTCCGGCGCGCGCTGGGTAGTGCTGTGCGATACCAATGGCGGCACCATGCCGCATGAGGTCGAGACCATCGTCACCGCGGTGACAAAACATATCCCCGGCGATCACGTCGGCATTCACGCCCATAACGACACCGAGCAGGCCGTCGCCAATTCGCTCGCCGCCGTGCGCGCCGGCGCGCGGCAGGTCCAGGGCACGCTGAACGGGCTCGGCGAGCGCTGCGGCAACGCCAATCTCTGTTCGCTGATCCCGACGCTCAAGCTGAAGCGCGAATTTTCCGACGCCTTCGAGATCGGCGTGTCCGAGAGCAAGTTGGCGACGCTGATGAAAGTCTCGCGCACGCTCGACAACATGCTCAATCGCGCGCCGAACCGCCATGCGGCTTACGTCGGCGAAAGCGCGTTCGTGACCAAGACCGGCATTCATGCCTCCGCCGTGCTGAAGGACCCGCAGACCTATGAGCATGTGACGCCGGAATCAGTCGGCAATCATCGCAAGGTGCTGGTGTCCGACCAGGCGGGGCGCTCCAACGTGATCGCCGAGCTCGATCGCGCCGGCATTGCCTACGACAGGAACGATCCGAAGCTGGCGCGCTTGGTCGAGGAATTGAAGGAGCGCGAGGCGGCTGGTTTCGCCTATGAATCCGCTAACGCCTCGTTCGATCTGTTGGCGCGGCGCACGCTCGGCAAGGTACCGGAATATTTCCGGGTCGAGCAGTTCGACGTCAATGTCGAGCAGCGCTACAACGCCAATGGCCAGCGCGTCACGGTGGCGATGGCGGTGGTGAAGGTCGATGTCGCAGGCGAGCGGCTGATCTCGGCGGCCGAAGGCAACGGCCCGGTCAATGCGCTCGATGTCGCCCTTCGCAAGGATCTCGGCAAGTACCAGAAATACATCGAAGGATTGAAGCTGATCGACTATCGCGTGCGCATCCTCAATGGCGGCACGGAAGCGGTGACGCGCGTCCTGATCGAGAGCGAGGACGAGAAGGGCGAAAGCTGGACCACGGTCGGCGTATCGCCCAACATCATCGACGCCTCGTTCCAGGCGCTGATGGATTCGGTGATCTACAAGCTCGTGAAATCGGGCGCGCCGGCGTGATGCTATCGACACTGTCATTGCGAGGAGCGAAGCGACGAAGCAATCCAGAATGCCTCCGCGGTTGGATTTCTGGATTGCTTCGCTTCGCTCGCAATGACGGGTGTAATAGGCGAGTGCTCCAATGATCGACCACATCTCCGTCGGCGTCAGCGACCTTGAACGCTCCGCGCGTTTCTATGAGGCGACGCTGGCGACGCTCGGGCTCACGCGCCTGGTGACGCGGCCGGGGACGGTCGGCTTCGGCAAAAGCTATCCGGAGTTTTGGATCAACCTGCGCCAGGGCATGGGGAAAGTCGCCCCCGAAAGCGGCACCCATATCTGTCTTCGCGCCAAAACGACCGGCGAGGTCGATGCCTTCCATGCCGCGGCGCTCAGCGCCGGCGGCGCCTCAGATGGCGCGCCGGGCCTGCGGCCGCATGATCGCGTGAAGTATTATGCCGCGTTCGTCTTCGACCCCGACGGCAACCGCGTCGAAGCGGTGACGTTTCCGAGGGAGAACGAAGGCTAAAGCCTGCGCGCGACTTCGGGCGCGAGTTCCCTGGTGCCCTCGGGCGCGCGGGATGCGGCGGCGCGGAGCCGCGGCAAGATGTCCTCGACCCGCTCGGCCTTTAAAATATCGATCGACAAACTCGCGCGAATGAATTGCGTAGCGCGCATATGGGCGAGCAGTGCAAGCAGCGGCTCCCAAAACCCGTCGATATTGGCGAGCAGTACCGGCTTGGTATGGCGGCCGAGCTGCTGCCAGGTCAGTTGCTCCACCAGCTCTTCCAGCGTGCCGATGCCGCCGGGCAGGGCGACGAACGCGTCCGAGCGTTCGAACATCAGCCGCTTGCGCTCGTGCATGTCGGGCGTGACGATCATCTCCTGCACGCGGGTGAGTGCGTTTTCGCGCGCGGTGAGGAAATCCGGAATGATGCCGGTCACGCTGCCGCCGTGTTCGAGCACGGAGGTCGCGACCGCGCCCATCATGCCGAGCGATCCCCCGCCATAGACGAGACGGATCCCGTTCCCTGCAAGGACCTTTCCTAAGGCGATCGCACTCTCGATGAAGCGGGGATTGGTGCCGGGGCCGGAGCCGCAATAGACACAAACAGTTCGAATATCATTCATTCTCGTCATGTGGCACTGCAGCGTAAGGGTCGTCAAGCGGCTGATTCGCCGCCTCGAGGAAATCTATCCGCAAATGGCGACAAATCACGAAAGAATTGCGCCGCGCGAGGGTGCACCTGACGCCTAAACCCTCTATATGACGGGACAATTATCGATGAAAAAAGCAGCAAAGCGCGCAAAAGCTGGTCGCCCAGGCTCCCGTTGATGGCTCACACCGATTCGTCCCAAGGCTCATCTCAAGGCTCATCTCAAGGCTCATCTCAAGGCCCGTCTCAAGCCGCTGAAGAAGCGCTAGCTTCCAACAAATCGATCGAGCAGGCGACCCTGTTCGGCACGCTGGCGCATCTGTGGCCCTACATCTGGCCCAGCGATCGCGCTGACCTGAAGATGCGCGTGGTCTGGTCGGTGGTGCTGCTGTTGATCGCCAAGCTCGCCACGCTCTCGGTGCCGTTCACGTTCAAATGGGCAACCGATGCGCTGACCGGCGCTAACACCGCTCCGGTTCAGGCCTCGAACTGGAAGATGTGGCTGTTCGCCTCGCCCCTGATCATGACCGTAAGCTACGGCGCCATACGCGTGCTGATGGCGGTCCTGACCCAATGGCGCGACGGCATCTTCGCCCGCGTGGCGATGCATGCGGTGCGCAAGCTCGCCTACATCACCTTCGTCCACATGCACGAGTTGTCGCTTCGCTTCCATCTGGAGCGCAAAACCGGCGGACTGACGCGGGTTTTGGAACGCGGCCGGCTCGGCATCGAGGTCATCGTGCGGATGGTGATCCTGCAACTGGTGCCGACCATCGTCGAGGTTTCACTGTTGATGGCCGTGCTGTTGTGGCAGTTCGATTGGCGCTACGTGCTGGCGACGCTGATCACCGTCGTGATCTTCATGTATTTCACCTATGCCGCGACCGAGTGGCGGATCGAGATCCGCCGCAAGATGAACGATTCCGACACCGAGGCGAACACCAAGGCGATCGATTCGCTGTTGAACTACGAAACCGTCAAATATTTCGGCTCCGAGGAGCGCGAGGCCACGCGCTACGATCGCTCGATGCAGCGCTACGAACAAACAAGCGTGAAAAGCTACACCTCGCTCGCGGTGCTCAATACCGGACAGGCCGCGATCTTCACCGCCGGTCTCACCGCGACCATGATGATGTGCGCGCTCGGCGTCCGCAGCGGGCACAATACGGTCGGTGATTTCGTCATGATCAACGCCATGATGATCCAGCTCTACCAGCCGCTGAATTTCATGGGCATGCTCTACCGCGAAATCAAGCAGGCGATCATCGACATCGAGAAGATGTTCAACGTGCTCGCGCGCAATCCAGAGATCAGGGACGCCGCGGACGCGAGGCCGCTGGTCGTAACGTCGGGCAATCTGCGCTTCGAGGACGTGCGTTTCTCCTACGATCCCGAGCGTCAGATCCTCAAAGGCCTCAGTTTCGAGGTGCCCGCCGGCAAGACGGTTGCGATCGTTGGGCCGTCCGGCGCCGGCAAGTCGACGATCTCGCGCTTGCTGTTCCGTCTCTATGACGTGTCAGGCGGCAGGATCCTGATCGACGGTCAGGATATCCGCAACGTCACCCAGGCCTCGCTGCGGGCATCGATCGGCATGGTGCCGCAGGATACCGTGCTGTTCAACGACACCATCCGTTACAACATCCGCTACGGGCGCTGGGATGCGAACGATGCCGAGGTCGAAGAGGCGGCGCAGCTCGCGCAGATCGATGCTTTCATCCGCATGGCGCCGATGGGTTACGAAACGCAAGTCGGCGAACGCGGCCTGAAACTGTCGGGCGGCGAGAAACAGCGCGTTGCGATCGCGCGCACGGTGCTGAAGGCTCCGCCGATCCTGGTGCTGGACGAAGCAACGTCGGCACTCGACAGCCACACCGAGCACGAAATCCAGGAGGCGCTCGATCGGGTGTCGCGCAATCGCACCTCGCTGGTGATCGCACACCGGCTCTCCACCGTTGTCGATGCCGACGAGATCATCGTGCTCGATCAGGGCCGTATCGCCGAGCGCGGAACGCACGGAGGGCTTTTGGAAACCGACGGCCTCTATGCCAGTATGTGGAACAGGCAGCGCGAGGCCGAGGCGGCGCGCGAGAAGCTCGCACGGATCGCCGACGAGAATGAAGAGCCAAACGGTGAGCCGCCGGCCGTTGTTGATCCGCTCGCGACCGCTGCGGAGTGAACCCTGATGTCGATCGCCAATTCGATCCGCGCGCAAATCCCGCCGATCCACCCGGAAGGCTATCCGTTCATCGGCGGCTTTGCGCTGGCGAGCCTGATCCTGTTCTGGATCTGGACGCCGCTGGGCTGGATCGGAACCGGGCTGACGATCTGGTGCGCGTTGTTCTTCCGCGACCCAGTGCGGGTGACGCCAGTGCGCGACGGCATCGTCGTGGCGCCGGCCGATGGCCGCATCTCGATGATCACGCAGGTGTTGCCGCCGGCCGAACTCGGCCTCGGCGACCGGCCGCTGCCGCGCATCTCGATCTTCATGAGCGTGTTCAATTGCCATGTGAACCGCAGCCCGGTGTCGGGGCGGATCGACCGGATCGCGTATCGGCCGGGCACTTTCATCAACGCCGAGCTCGACAAGGCGAGCGAAGACAATGAGCGCAATTCGCTCGTGATCTCGACGGTGCAGGGACGCATCGGCGTGGTCCAGATCGCGGGGCTGGTGGCGCGGCGGATCGTCTCGTTCGTCCGGGAGGGGCAGACGATCGGGGCCGGCGAACGGTTCGGCTTGATCCGCTTTGGCTCGCGTCTCGACGTCTATCTGCCCGAAGCGACGAAACCGCTGGTCAGCGAAGGCCAGACCGCCATCGCCGGCGAGACCATCCTGGCCGATTTCAGGCTGAACGACGCCGCGCGGACCTATCGGACCGATTAACTATTCGAAAGGTCGGTGCCGCTGACGATCCGCCGCAATGGCGCAGGGGCGCTGCGCTTGCTATATGTAAGCCTGCCATGATGCCTTTCGATCCCAAATCCATGGAAATGCGCCGCCGCCGATTTCGCCCGATCCCGGTGCGCATGCTGGTGCCCAACGTCATCACCCTGCTTGCGATCTGCGCGGGCCTGACCGCGATCCGGCTTTCCACCGAAGGCCATATGGAACTCGCAGTGGCGGCGATCGTCTTTGCCGCCGTGCTCGACGGCATCGATGGCCGTGTCGCGCGCATGATCAAGGGCCAGTCGAAATTCGGCGCTGAGCTCGACAGCCTCGCCGACTTCGTCAATTTCGGCGTCGCGCCGGGGTTGATCCTCTACTTCTGGCAGTTGCATGAGCTGGGCAATGGCGGCTGGATCGCGGCGATGGTGTTCGCGATCTCCGGCGGCCTGAGGCTCGCCCGCTTCAACGCCACCATGGACGATCCGAACAAGCCGCCATTTGCGGTGAATTACTTCACCGGCGTTCCAGCGCCCGCGGGCGCGATCATCGCGTTGCTTCCGGTCTATCTTGGCTTTCTCGGCGTGCCAAAACCGCCGGCCACGCTGACTGCGCTCTACACGCTCCTGATTGCATTCCTGATGGTGTCGCGCCTGCCGGTGTTTTCCGGCAAGACCATCCGCATGCGCGTGCCGCCGGAGATGGTGCTGCCGGTTTTCGTCTCGGTGATTTTCTTCATCGCGCTTCTGGTCGGCTATCCCTGGCACATCCTCTCGGCAGGTTCGGTGCTTTATCTCCTGAGCTTGCCGGCGGGGTGGAAGTCCTATCGAGACCAGGCTCGGGCAGCAGCGGCTGCCTCCGCTGCGGCGGCGCCCGGTGCCGCTCCGAGCGCTCCGGCGCCCCCGTTTGCGCCGGCTATCCCCGATGCCTCCGAGGACGATCGGCCGGAGCGGCTGCACTAAGCCCAGCGGTTTCCGAAATATCTGCCATGAGCGATCGGTGAGTTGGGTTCGAACCTGATCTCGGCTATACGGCCGTTCATGCGCGGCTTGCAAAGCAGCCGGGGCAAACATCAGGAGAGAACGCCGTGACGACATCCGCATCGCCTCCGCTACCTCCATCGCTGCTCGAGGCGCTGGCGCGCTACGACACGCCGACGATCTGCAATGCGATGGAGATCGTCGCGCCCGAGCGGCGGCTGATCGGCTACACCACGAAACCGCTGGTGTGCCCGTTCCCGGATTTGCCGCCGATGGTCGGATACGCCCGCACGGTGACGATCCGCTCGGTATTGCAGTCCGGCCTGCCGGCGGCCGAGCAGGCCAGGCGGCGGATCGCCTATTACGAATATGTCGGCACCGGCCACGGCCCGCGCATCACCGTGATTCAGGATATCGACGGCGCCGACGCCGGATACGGCGCGTTCTGGGGCGAAGTGCAAAGCAATGTGCACAAGGCGCTCGGCTGCCTCGGCGTCATTACCGACGGCTCGATCCGCGACATCCCGCAATGGGCGCCGGGCTTCCAGGCGTTGGCCGGCTCGATCGGACCGTCGCACGCCTGGGTCCATGCCGAGAGTTTTGGCGGCGAGGTGCGCGTTGCCGGCATGACCGTGCGATCGGACGATCTCATTCATGCCGACCGTCATGGCGCCATCGTCATTCCGACCGATCTTGCGGCCAAACTGCCGGACGCCGCCGAACTGTGCGGCCGGCGCGAGACGCCGATCCTTGAAATCGCCCGAGCCAAGGATTTCTCGCTCGACAAGCTGAAGGAGGCGCTCAAGCGGTCGGCCGAGATACACTGATGGCGAGTTTACCGATGGCGAGTTCACTAATGCATTGAAGGTGCATGCGCGATGGACGTGAATGGCAAGACCATCCTGATAACCGGCTCGACCGATGGCGTCGGCCGCTACGTCGCCCGTCAACTCGCCGGTCGCGGCGCCCGCGTGCTGATCCACGGCCGCAATGCCGCACGCGCCAAGACGCTCGCCGATGAGATCAAGCGCGACGGCCGCGCCGCGCCGGCGTTCTATCAAGCCGATCTGTCGTCGTTATCGGGCGTGCGCGAACTCGCGAGCGCCGTGATGGCCGACCACAAGCGCCTCGACGTCTTCGTGAGCAATGCCGGGATCGGGTCGCAGAATGGCGGAGGCGGGCGGCAAACCAGTGCGGATGGCTCTGAGTTGCGGTTTGCCGTGAACTATCTCTCGGGGTTCCTGCTCGCGCATCTGCTGCTGCCGCTGATCAAGGCGGCCGCGCCGTCGCGCATCGTCAATGTCGCCTCGCTCGGCCAGCATCCGATCGATTTCGACGATGTGATGATCACCAAGGGCTACAGCGGCCCGCGCGCCTATGCCCAGAGCAAGCTCGCGCAGATCATGTTCACGATCGATCTCGCGGAGGAACTGAAGGGATCGGGCGTAACCGTGAATTCGCTGCATCCGGCGACCTACATGAACACGACGATGGTGCGCGCAGGAGGGATCACGCCGATCTCCACCGTCGAGCAGGGCGGCGAAGCGATCCTGCATCTCATCGCTGGCGACGACGTCGCGGACAAGAGCGGGCTATTCTTCAACGGCATGAACGAAGCGAAAGCAAACCCGCAAGCCTATGACGCGCAGGCGCGCCGCCGCCTGCGCGAGCTTAGCCTCGAGCTTGCGGGTTTGCCGGCCTGACCGGCGGGCGCGGGTCTGACGCTGGCCGGTTATGGTTAGCGGAAGCTTGAGATCGCGTCGTAACGGCGGCGCATCGGCCGCTCCGTCGCCTGCGGCTTGCGATGAAACGCGCGTTCGGACACTTAACCTTTACGCGTCTTTAATGGGGCCAACGTAGGGTCGCGACAGGCGGCTCAGAACGGGCCGTGCCGCCCAGCATGGGCGGTTGTATGCGTGCGCGTTGGAGTCTCCCATGGACATTATGACGGGCATTGGGCTCGTAGCCGGCATCATTGTGATCGCGACGATGATGCTCCTGGGCGGCGATCTGCATCTGTTTGTCTCCGAACACGCGATCATCATCATCTTCGGTGGATCGATCGCGGCCACCATGATCCGTTTTCCGCTCGGCGTCATGTTGCACGGTTTGCCGCTAGGAGCGAAGTTCGCCTTCACCATGAGCCGGCTGACCGCGCATGATCTCGTCGACGAACTCGCCCGCATCGCGGAGATCGCCCGCAAGCAGGGACCGGTCGGCCTGGAAAAGGTCGAGACCGACGAGCCGTTTCTGGCCAAGGGAATCCGCTATGTCGCCGACGGTTACGATCTCGAATTCATCCGCGACAATCTCGAGCGGGACCGCGACAATTTCCTGATGCACCTCGACGAAGGCAGCAAGATTTACCGCGCCATCGGCGACTGCGCGCCGGCGTTCGGCATGATCGGCACGCTGATCGGCATGGTGCAGATGTTCGCCAACATGACCGATCCTTCCAAGCTCGGCCCGTTCATGGCGACCGCGCTGCTCGCAACGCTGTATGGCGCGCTGGTCGCGAACCTGTTCTGCCTGCCGATTGCCGACAAGCTGCATGGCAAGCTGCTCGACGAGGAAACCAACCGCACGCTGATCATTGACGGCATTCTCATGATCCGCGATTCCAAGAGCCCGACGCTGGTTCGCGAAATGCTGCTGGCGTATTTGCCGGAGAAGCACCGCCACGAGGGTGAGCCGGTACCGGCCTGAGCGGTAGCGGCGTTCCCGGGAGCATAGGATGGCCAAGAAAAAGCGCGGTGACGCACATACCGGAGGGCATGGCTGGTTCGTGACCTTCGCCGACCTGATGGGTCTGATGATGAGCTTCTTCGTGATGCTCGTCGCCTTCTCCAACCAGGACGCGCAAAAGCTGAAAATTGTCGCAGGCTCGATGCGGGAAGCGTTCGGCGTGCAGACTGAATCCCGCTATGCCGGGATCGTTGAGTCCGACGGGCTTCCGACACGCCCCAAGCTGAAGAACACCGCGCATATCAACCCCGAAGAATCGTCGAACACCCCGACCCCGGACCAGCAGGACCGCGACCGCGTTCAGGGCGTGCACCTGAAGATCGACCGCGAATTTGCGCTGGCCTCGGCATCGCTGCGCCAAGCGTTGCAGGATCTGCCGGAATTGACTGAAATTTCCAAGCACATCATGTTCGAGGAGACGAAGGAGGGCCTCAATCTGGAGATTATCGACCAGGATGGCCGCTCGATGTTCGCCGACGGCTCCAAGGTTCCCTATGAGCGCACCCGCCGGCTGATCGAAAAGCTTGCCGTCCCGCTCAAGGCAACGCCGCTGCGTGTCGCCATCGTCGGTCACACCGCCGCAGGTTTCGTGCCGGTACGAGGCGACTACGGCGCGTTCGATCTTTCGGCCGATCGCGCCAATGCGGTTCGCCAGATCCTCGAGCGGGAAGGGCTGCCCCCGGCCCACATCTTCGCGGTTTCCGGCAAGGGCGATACCCAGCCGCTGTTTCCCGACGATCCCTCGCTGTCGGCGAACCGCCGCGTCACGATCACGCTGATGCGCGAAGACCCGCCACTGCCGCCCGATCTGAAGCCGTAGCGCCGCCACTATGCTACCATAATACCTTAGGCTGTCTGCCGTCCTGCCGCATGATCGTTGCGTTATGGACACCTCAGGCCTCACCCGCGCTGCTATGCTGGATCGATTGACAGGCCGTCGGCAAACGTCGATAGCGGCCCGGATCAAAACAACCGATCGAGTGTTTTTCCCAGCCAATGGCCGTCACCGCCACATCGACTGAAGCCGGTGATGCACCGGTCGCGTCAGGCTTCTGGGCCCTCACGCTCGGAAGCATCGGCGTGGTCTTTGGCGATATCGGAACCTCGCCACTATACGCGTTTCGCGAGGCGGTCGCGGGCGCTGCGCAGGGTCAGCCGGTGACCCGTATCATGGTGCTCGGCGTGCTCTCCCTGATCCTGTGGGCGCTTTTCATCGTCGTCACCGCAAAATACGTCTTGCTGTTGTTGCGCGCCGACAACAATGGCGAGGGCGGCACGCTCTCGCTGATGGCGCTCGGGCAACGCGCGCTGGGCCGCAGGAGCTGGCCGTTGCTGGCGTTGGGCGTGATCGGGGCGTCGATGTTCATCGGCGATTCCATGATCACGCCGGCGATTTCGGTGCTGTCGGCGGTCGAAGGCCTCAAGCTCGCTGCGCCTGCGCTCGAGCACTATGTGGTGCCGTTGACGGTCTTCATCCTGGTCCTGCTGTTCGCCGTCCAGCGCAGCGGCACGGCGCGCGTCGCATCGGCCTTTGGGCCGGTGATGGTCGTCTGGTTCGCAAGCCTCGCCGTGATGGGCTTCGTCCACATCAGCGACGATCCATCGGTGCTTGCCGCGATCAATCCCTGGTATGCCGTCCAGTTCGTGCTCTCGCATGGCACGATCGGCCTGGTCACGCTCGGCGCGGTGTTTCTCGCCGTGACCGGCGGCGAGGCGCTCTATGCCGATCTCGGCCATTTCGGCCGCAAGCCGATCCAGGCCGGCTGGCTCTATTTCGTGTTGCCATCGCTGTTGATCAATTATTTCGGCCAGGGTGCGCTGGTGCTTGCCGATCCGGCCGCGATCGAAAACTCGTTTTATCGGATGGTGCCGGAAATCCTGCTGCTGCCGCTGGTGGCGCTGGCGACCGCGGCAACCGTCATCGCGAGCCAGGCCGTCATTACCGGAGCGTACTCGCTGACCCGCCAGGCCGTGCAGCTTGGCCTTCTGCCGCGTTTCGAGGTTCGCTACACCTCGGAGACGCATGCCGGGCAAATCTATCTGCCGCGCGTCAACCGGCTGCTGTTGATCGGCGTGCTGCTGCTGGTGCTGCTGTTCCGCACCTCCAGTGGTCTTGCTTCCGCCTACGGCATCGCCGTCTCCACCACCATGGTCGCCGACGGCATCATGGGCTTCGTGGTGATCTGGAAGTTGTGGAACTGGCGGGTGGCGACGGCGGCTGCGGTGATCCTGCCGTTCGTCGTCGTCGACATGACCTTCTTCAGCGCCAATCTCTTGAAACTGTTCGAGGGCGCGTGGGTGCCGCTGTTGTTCGGTGCCGTCACTGCAATCATGATCTGGACTTGGCGGCGCGGCTCGTCGATCCTGACCATGAAGACCCGGCGTATCGAGGTCCCGCTGGTAGACCTGATCAAGAGCCTGGAAAAGCGTCCGCCGCATATCGTCAGGGGCACCGCGATCTTCCTCACCAGCGATCCGAGTTTCGTGCCGACGGCGCTGTTGCATAATCTGAAGCACAACAAGGTGCTTCACGAGCATAATGTGATCCTCACGATCGAGACCGCGCAGACGCCACGGGTCGACTTGTCGGAGCGGGTGAGGATGGAAGCCATCAGCGATAAGTTTTCGACCGTCCGCCTGCGCTTCGGCTTCATGGAATCGCCGAACGTGCCGAAGGCGCTGGCGATCGCGCGCAAGCTCGGCTGGCAGTTCGACATCATGTCGACGTCGTTTTTCGTGTCGCGGCGCTCGCTAAAGCCCTCGACGCAGTCGGGTATGCCGGCCTGGCAGGACCATCTGTTCATCGCGCTCAGCCGCGCGGCCAACGACGCCACTGACTATTTTCAGATTCCGACCGGACGGGTCGTCGAAGTCGGTACCCAAGTCACGATCTGACGCATCACAATCCCAAAATTATGCATTTTTGCATGGCTAACGGCCAAAATAGGCTTGGCTATGCTTCGAATGCAGAGCTATAAGCCGCGTCGCTTTGCCATTGTGCAGTGAAGCATTTGAGGCCTTAAAGCTTCCCAATGACCAATGAAGTTGCAGCTCCCGCCCCGGAAACGGCGGCGTCCAATGGGCATGGCGATAGCCACTCCACCGCCGGCTTCGGCGCGCTGACGCTCGGCAGTATTGGCATCGTCTATGGCGATATCGGCACCAGCCCGCTGTACGCGCTGCGCGAAGCCGTGACGGCGGCCAGCGCCGGAGGCGAGGTCGCCTCGCATGCGGTTCTCGGCGTGCTCTCTTTGATCCTCTGGGCGCTCATCATCGTGGTGACGCTGAAATACGTGGTTATTCTGCTGCGTGCGGACAACCATGGCGAGGGCGGCACGCTGGCGCTGATGGCGCTCGCGCAGCGCGGGGTTGCCTATGGCGCCGGCGCGATCGTCCTGCTCGGAATCATCAGCGGCGCCTTGTTCTACGGTGACGCCGTGATCACGCCGGCGTTGTCGGTGCTCTCCGCCATCGAAGGTATCAAGCTCGTCACCGCGGCTTTCGAACCCTATGTGGTGCCGTTGACCGTACTGATCCTGCTCGCGCTGTTTGCGGTGCAGGCGCGTGGCACCGCGGGGATCGCCGCGTTCTTCGGCCCGATCATGTGCATCTGGTTCGCCGTCATCGCGGTCGCGTCGATCGCTCCGATCATGCGGCAGCCCCAAGTGCTGTTGGCGCTAAATCCGCTCTACGCCGTCTATTTCATGCTTCATCACGGCATGATCGGCTTCGTCACGCTCGGCGCGGTGTTCCTCGCCGTGACCGGTGCCGAGGCGCTCTATGCCGACCTCGGGCATTTCGGCAAACGGCCGATCCAGACCGCCTGGTTGTTCATCGTGCTGCCGTCGCTGGCGCTGAACTATCTGGGGCAGGGCGCGCTCGTCATCTCCGACCCCAAGGCGCTCGAAAATCCGTTCTTTCTGATGTTCCCGGACTGGGCGTTGATCCCGATGGTCGCTCTCGCGACGATCGCGACTGTGATTGCGAGCCAGGCGGTCATCACCGGCGCCTATTCGCTCACCCAACAGGCGATCCAGCTTGGGCTATTGCCGCGCTTTGAGATCCGCCATACCTCCGAGTCCCATTACGGGCAGATCTTCATGCCGCGCGTCAACGCGCTTTTGCTTGTGATGGTGATGCTGCTGGTTCTGATGTTCCGCTCGTCCAGTGCGCTGGCGTCGGCCTATGGTATCTCCGTCACCGGGACCATGGTGGTCACGGGCATGATGGGCTTCGTCGTCATCTGGAAGGTCTGGAGATGGTCGCCATTTGCGGCCGCGGCGCTGATCGCACCGTTCCTGTTCCTCGATCTCACGTTCCTCGCGGCAAATCTCCTGAAAGTGCTCGAGGGCGGCTGGGTGCCGCTAGCGCTCGGCGCCCTCGTGATGCTGTTGATGTACACTTGGCGGCGCGGCAGCCGGCTGTTGTTCGAGAAATCGCGCAAGCTCGAATTTCCGCTCGCCGATCTGGTGGCGATGCTGGAGAAGCGGCCGCCGCAGCGGGTTTCCGGCACGGCCGTGTTCCTCACTAGCGACCCCGTCAGCGCCCCGACGGCGCTGATGCACAGTCTCAAGCACTACAAGGTGCTGCACGAGAAGAACGTCATCCTCACCATCGAAATCGCGACAACGCCGCGGGTCGATATGGCTGAGCGGGTAAGGTTGGAGCAGATCAGCGCAACCTTCTCCAAGGTCACGCTGAAGTTCGGTTTCATGGAATCGCCCAATGTGCCGAAAGCGCTGGCGATCGCGCGCAAGCTCGGTTGGCAATTCGATATCATGTCGACGTCGTTCTTCCTGTCGCGGCGCGCGCTCAAGCCGGCCGTTCATTCCGGCATGCCGCGCTGGCAGGATCACCTCTTCATCGCGCTCAGCCGCACCGCCAACGATGCCACCGACTATTTCCAGATTCCGAGCGGACGGGTGGTCGAAGTGGGAACGCAGGTAACTGTCTAGACTTTTTAGCCCGTCCCAGACTTTTAGCCTGTCCCGAGCCTCCTGCGATGCTTGATTTTCGCCGCGCAAGGGGCGACTTTGGCCGCCAGTTCGAGCTGATGCCCGCAGAAAGATTGTCAGGAGAGTTTTCGTGGCGGACCACAAGGTGCACGATTTGATGCCGGAGGACGTGTCGAAGGGAATGGCGGATGGACGCTACCTCTTGGTCGACGTCCGCGAGCCGAATGAAGTTGCTGCCGAGGCCTATCCAGGCGGCGTCGTTGTACCGCTTTCAACCTTCGATCCGAGAAGCATTCCGGACCCGCAGGGCAAACAGGTGGTCTTTGCCTGCCGATCGGGAAAACGTTCGGTGACCGCCTCGCTGGCGGCGCAGGCCGCGGGCCTTCCTTACGACAAGCATCTCGCCGGTGGCATTTTGGGCTGGAAGGCTGCGGGATTGCCGACCAGGACCGGCGGCTGACGTTTTGCCATGAGGTCCATGAACAAGGTCTTTGCTGACCTCCCCGTCACGATCTTCGAGGCGATGTCGCAAGCCGCGCGCGACAACAACGCCATCAATCTCGGCCAGGGTTTTCCCGACCATCCCGGCCCCGAGGACATCAGGCAGGCGGCAGCCGATGCTTCCGTGAATGGCTATAATCAATACCCTTCGATGATGGGCATTCCGGAATTGCGCCAAGCGATCGCGGCGCATTACCGGCGGTGGCACGCGCTTGAGCTGGATCCGATGAGCGAGGTGATGGTGACTTCGGGCGGCACGGAGGCCTTGACCAGCGCCATCCTCGCCGTTGTCGAGCCCGGCGACGAGGTGATCGTTTTCCAGCCGGTCTACGATTCCTATCTTCCGATCATCCGTCAGGCCGGCGGCATCCCGCGGCTCCTGCGACTGGAGCCGCCGCATTGGCGGCTTTCCGAGCAGATGCTGAAAAGCGCATTCAATCGCAAGACCAAGGCGGTGTTGTTCAACAATCCGCTCAATCCGGCCGCCGTGGTTTACCCGCGCGAAGACCTCGAACTGCTCGCCCGCTTCTGCCGGGAGTTCGACACGATTGCGATCTGCGACGAGGTCTGGGAGCATGTGATCTTCGACGGCCGCAAGCATATTCCGCTGATCGCCATTCCCGGAATGCGCGATCGCACCATCAAGGTCGGTTCTGCCGGCAAGATCTTTTCACTCACCGGCTGGAAGGTCGGCTTTGTCTGTGCTGCGCCGCCGTTGTTGCGCGTCGTTGCGAAGGTGCACCAGTTCCTCACCTTCACCACCGCGCCAAATCTGCAGGCCGCAGTGGCCTACGGGCTCAATAAGCCCGATCAATATTTCCACGACATGCGCAAGGAGCTGGCGAACAGCCGCGATCGGCTCACCAAGGGATTGGAGAGCATCGGCTTTCCGGTTCTCAAATCGCAAGGCACCTATTTCCTCACCGTCGACCTCTCGCCGCTCGGCCTCAACGAAACCGATGAAGCATTCTGCAAACGCATCGTGACCGACTACAAGGTGGCGGCGATCCCGGTTTCGGCATTCTACGAAAAGGACGCCGTCACCACGGTGGTGCGTTTCTGCTTCGCCAAGAAGGATGCAACGATCGACACCGCGCTGGAGCGGCTGTCCGACGCAGTGCATCGCCGATGAAAGGTTGATCAATGATGCACGATGGGCACCGGCGCCGCTTCCGTGTCGTTGCCGCGGCCGCGGCGCTACTGGCGCTGTTTTCGCTGCCCGTCAGGGCGGAGGAACGGGTCGTCAATTTCTACAATTGGTCGAACTATATGGCGCCCGACGTGCTGGAGAGTTTCACCAAGGAAACCGGCATCAAGGTCGTCTACGACACATTCGACGCCAACGAGACATTGGAAACGCGCTTGATGGCGGGCAAGTCGGGCTACGACGTCGTGGTTCCCACCGCTTACTTCCTGCAGCGCCAGATCAAGGCAAATATCTTCCAGAAGCTCGACAAGTCGAAGCTTGCGAACCTCGCCAATGCCTGGCCCGTGGTGACGCAGCGGCTCGCGACTTACGATCCCGGTAATCTCTACGCCGCCAATTACATGTGGGGCACGACCGGCATCGGCTACAACGTCAAGGCGGTGCAGAAAATCCTCGGCGCCGACGCCAGGATCGATAGTTGGGACATCGTCTTCAAGCCGGAGAATCTTGCCAAGTTCAGGGATTGCGGCGTCCACATGCTGGATTCCGCCGACGATATTTTCCCGGCCGCGCTGAGCTATCTCGGGCTCGATCCCAATTCGACCAGGCAGGCGGACCTCGAGCAGGCCGCCGATCTCGTGTTGAAGATCAGGCCTTATGTGCGCAAGTTTCATTCATCGGAATATCTGAGCGCGCTGGCGACCGGCGAGATCTGCCTCGTAGTGGGCTGGTCCGGCGACATCATGCAGGCGCGCAGCCGCGCCGCGGAGGCCAAAAGCGACGTCGAGATCGGCTATGCGATCCCGAAAGAGGGCGCGCAGATGTTCTTCGACAATCTCGCGATCCCTGCCGACGCCCAGCATGTCGCGGAGGCTCACGAGCTGATCAACTATCTCTACCGGCCCGACGTCGCCGCCAAGAATTCCGACTTCCTGTCCTACGCCAACGGCAACCTGGCGAGCCAGAAGCTGGTCGATCCCAGGATCCTCAACGACAAGAACATCTATCCCGACGATGCGACGCTCAAGAAGCTGTTCGTGATCACCGCCCGCGATCCACCCACGCAGCGCATCATCAACCGGCTCTGGACCAGGGTGAAAACGGGGCGGTGATGCAGCGATCTATCCGCTCCTCCCCCGAGGCCCCCAATATGAGCAGACCGCGTCCCTTGATCGTGCAGTTAAGGAAAAAATAGCGATTTTGGAATCGCGCCTTACGCCCGATTTGAGTATTGTCGGATCGGATAATGGAGTGTCGATCGATGACTGAGCACCCTCGCATTTCGCTAGCGCCCGATGTGCTCGCTGGTAAGCCGGTGATTCGTGGGACCAGGCTATCGGTCGAGTTCGTGATCGGGCTATTGGCCGAGGGATGGAGCGAAGCTGATATCCTGGCCAACTACCCAAACATTACGCATGACGACGTCCTCGCGTGCCTTGCCTATGCGCGCGATACGGTGAGTGCCGAGAAGGTGTATCCGAGCGCAGCTTGAAATGCGCTTTCTCGCCGACGAGAATTTTCCGGGGGCAGCCGTCGCGGCTCTTAGCGCCGCCGGCTGTGATGTCGTCTGGATCGGCACAGCCGCGCCCGGCACCAGCGATTTCGAAGTATTGGCGCGGGCTGCTCGCGAGAGGCGGGTGCTGCTCACTTTCGATAAGGACTTCGGAGAACTGGCCAAGGCATCGGCGCTGCCAGCCACGTCCGGTGTTGTCCTGCTGCGCCTACCTATGCCGACGCCCGAAAACATCGGCCTGCTTGCCCAGCTAATACTGGGACGGGACGATTGGGCTGGCCACTTCTCGGTGATCGAGCCTGGCCGGGTTCGAATGCGGCCACTCTGAAACTACCGCCAGCGGCGGTGCAGCCACAGCCATTGGTCCGGATATTCACGAATCCAGCCCTCGACCACCGAGGTCACGGCCTGCATGGTGCCCTGGATGTCGATCTGACCGGAGGCGTCGCGCACCGGCGGGACCTCGTCGGACAATTCGGCGCGAAAGCGGTGACCGGGCAGGCGGATGATGCGCACGCCGTGAACAGGGCACTCGACCTGCCGCAACAGCCGCGCCAGCGTGGGATTGGCGCGGGTCTTGCGGCCGAAGAAGGTGACCTCGACACCGCCGGTCCAGTACTGGTCGACCAGCATCGCGACGTGCTGACCGTTCTGCAGCGCCTCGGCGAGCCGCAGCGGCGCACCGCGGCCGGCCGGAATCAGGGTCCCCATCTTCACCTGGCGGATCTGCTGGATGATCCGATCGGCAGAGGCAATGTTGGGCCGGCGATACAGGATCGCGGCATCGAGCCCATGCGCGACGGCGGCGAGTGCCGGCAATTCCCAATTGCCGAGATGGGCCGCAAAAATCAGCGCCGGCTTGCCGTCAAGCCGAAGCTGCGCGAACAGCTCATGGGTGCGCGGCGGGATCTCAATGCGGCTCTCCTCAGGGGATGCCGGATCGTGTTCCCAGATGTGATCGAGATGGGCGAACTCGGCGCCGACGCGGCCGAGATTGTCCCAGACGCCGGCGAGAATGGTTTCGATCTCTTCAGGCGATTTTTCCGGGAAAGCCGCGGTCAGATTGGCGCGGCCGATCTTCTGCTCGCGCAGCGCCGGCCCGATCCGGCGGGTGATGCGGCCGAACATGTCGGCGGTCTTGATCGGATCGAAATAGCGGGTGGCGCGCAGCACGCCGATGGTCAGGCCGCCGACCGCGGCTTCGCCGAGCGGTTTGGCCGCATCGCGCACACGGGCTTTCGTTCGGGCGAGCAGCGGATGCATCGTGAAGAAGCTTACGCCGGCTAAGCCGGTTCGCGCGTCAGGATCAGCGAAGCATTCTGGCCGCCGAAGCCGAACGAGTTCGACATCACGGCGGTCACCGTGGCATCGCGAGCCTTGTTGCCGACCACGTCGAACAGGATCGCCGGATCGGGGTTGTCGTAATTGATGGTCGGCGGAATGCGCTGATGCTCGAGCGTCAGCAGCGAGAACACCGCCTCGACCGTGCCCGCGGCCGAGATGGTGTGGCCGACCATCGATTTGTTTGAAGACACCGGTATCTGCTTGGCGCGTTCACCGAACACCGCCGAGATCCCCAAATATTCCATCTTGTCGTTTTCCGGGGTCGCGGTGCCGTGGGCGTTGATGTGGTCGATCTGATCCGGCGTCATGCCGGCGTCGGCCAGTGTCTTCTTGACGCAGCCGATGATCGGTTTGCCGTCGGGGCTCGATCGGGTGCGATGAAAGGAATCGGTGAGCTCGCCGCAGCCGGCCAGCACGCCAAGGATCGTCGCGCCGCGCGCAACGGCCGCATCGTAGCTTTCGAGCACCAGCGTGCCCGCGCCTTCCGCCATGACGAAGCCGTCGCGATTCTTCGAGAACGGCCTTGAGGCGGCCTGCGGGGGATCGTTGTGGGTGGAGAGGGCCGACAGCAGGGAGAACCGAACCATGGCTTCCGGATTGACCGTCGCATCGGCGCCGACGCACAGCGCGGCGTCGGTTTCGCCGCGACGGATGGCTTCAACGCCGAGCTGGATCGCGGTCGCGCCGGAGGCGCAGGCGGTTGACAGCGAAATCGGCGAGCCCTTGGTGCCGAAGGTCTCGGCAAGCCGGGCCGCTACCGATCCGAACATGAAACGGCGATGATAGGCCAGGTACTTTCCGCCGCCGCTGATACGCAATAGATCGTCGTAGCTGGGTTCCTGGCTTGCGGTGGCGCGGCCCAGTTCCAGCCGTTGCGGCCATTCGACTTCAACCGGCGCTACCGCGAGAAAAAGCGGCCCGGGGAAATCGCCCTTCCGCCCGATCCCCGACTGCTGCAGCGCCTCCTCGGTGGCAATTTCGGCAAGTCGTTCAGTGAGCCCGGTCGACGAAAACGGCTCGACGGGCACGAAATCAACCGTTCCGGCCATCGTCGATCTCAAGCCATCGATCGGGAAACGGGTAACGGTGCGGATGCCGGATTCGCCGGCAGTGAGTTTCGCCCAATTGTCGGTCTTGCCAGCGCCGAGCGAGGTCACAACGCCCATGCCGGTGACGACGACGATCGGTCTTCCGAGCTTGTCGCGTGGTGCTGTCATGTTTTCCCCCCCGCACTCAAATCGCCCCAAGATGCTGTGGTCAAGACGCTATGATCAAGACGCTGTTGTCACCTGATCGCCTCGACGAGCGCCATGCCCTCGCCACGCCAGTGACCGACCCCAAGTACTACTATCTGGGCCGGCGGTTTCGACATTTCAATCTCCACGCCGGACGAATCACCCGGCGGAAACAGCGCGCCGCGCGAAATCGACAGCGCGGCGAGCCCGATGCCGAGCGGAAACTGCGTCTCCATGGTGTGACCGAAGCTGGTGCCGCTGGCACGCACGGCAAAATCCGGATGTTCCTCGAGGAAGGCGCGTTCCTCCGAGGTGACCGGCTCGACGCCGGTGGCACCGGTGATGATCGCGCCGCCGCCATCGAGCTTGCCAAGCTTCGACCACAGTGTGTCCAGTGTCGCTTTGACGTCGCCAGTGCCGTTACGGCGTGCCAGGTCGGCAACCACCTTGGTGAGGCGCGCGTAGGGCTTGGCGCCACGGGCGATCGCATGCGCTTTGGACTCGATGACAAGAAATGCGCCGGCGGAGCCCAGCGCGAATCCCGCATGTTGCCGGCGTGCCCAGACCGGTGCGAACTTGCCCTTGAGGTTGAAGTCGCCGAACTCGTAGAGCACCAGCAGGTCCTTGCGCTCGCCATTGTGCGAACCGCCGATCAGCGCGATGTCGCTTTGGCCGGCTGCGATGCGCGCAAGCGCGATCCGGGCGGCGTCCGCGCCCGCGACTTCTTCGCCCATGAAGGTGCGCGAGGTTCCGGACACGCCGTGGACGATCGCGATATTGCCGGCCAGAAGGTTGGAAAGCTGCGCCAGGAATAAAGTGGGGCGCAGATCGCCCATCAGCCTTTCGTTGAGGAAGCCGGGCGCCGAATTGCCCTTGGCCTGCGCGCTGAGAATACCGGTGTCGACCGCGAGGTCGCGCTCGCCGCCGCCGGCGGCGACGATCATGTCCATCCGCCCCAGTATTTCCTTGTTGCCCTTGACGCCTGCGGAATCCAGCGCAAGCCCCGCGGCGTAGGTGCCGATCCGCTGCCACGCCTCCATTTGGCGCTGATCGCCCTTTTTCGGGATTTGGGCGTCGAGGCTGACCTTCGCCCAGGGATGAACGATATAGGGCGCAAAGCCCGTTTCATCGACATTGAGGCGTCGCGCCTGGAGGGCGTCCCAGTTCGCGTCCAGCCCCTCGCCGAGCGAGGTGGCAAGCCCGATGCCGGTAATCCAGACTTCCGCCGCCGGCCTCGTCTCGGTCATTGCAGCAGAACCTGTTGCGGGAAGCCGATGCGCTTGGCCATGGCGTCCATGTGTCCGCGCAGATCCGGGTTGGGGAAGGGGATGTGGCTGAACATCATCGTCGCATTGCATCGGAGCTTGCCGCCGACCTTCACCCGCGCGTCGGTAACCGCATAGCCGGAGCCTTCGTGAACGAGTTTGACTTCGATGTTCAGCAATTCCCCGGGCGAGACAAAGCCGCGCATCTTGGCTTCCTTGACTGCGGCGAGAAACGGCATGCGTTCGAATTTCATCAGCCCAAGCAGCAGCCAACCGGAGCTCTGCGCCATCGATTCGATCAGCAGGACCCCGGGCATCAGCGGATAACCCGGGAAATGCCCCTCGAAGATGGTGTTCGCTTTCGGAACCTGCGCCTCGACCGTGATGGTCTTTGCTTCGGTGTTGAGGTCGAGAATGCGGTCGACAAGCTGGAAATATTCAAGCTGCATGGCCGGCGATTAGGCGCCTGCGGTCTTGGCCGCGACCAATTCGTCGATGCGCGCGCAGAGGTTTTTCAGGACGAAATACTGCTCGGTGGTCGCCTTGCCGTCGTTGACTTCCTGGGTCCATTTTTCCAGCGGCAGCTTGATTCCGAACGCCTTGTCGATGGCGAAAGCGATATCGAGGAAATCGAGGCTGTCGATGCCGAGATCGTCGATGGCGTGGCTATCGGGCGTGATCGTATCGCGCTGAATGTCGCAGGTTTCGGCGATAATCGTGGCGACCTGATCGAATGTTGAGGGCATCACACTAAGCCTTTGATTATATTGGAGATAAATTCCAGATGGCGCCACAGGCGGAATCGCGGCCCGGATCGTCCGATGCCTGCCGGGACGGAGTCGAGTGCCCGTATAACGGAGCGACGCCCTGAGTTCAATGGAGGCGGACCGGGCCGGCTGTGGCCGGTTTCGGGGCCGAACTGGGCTGGCCGAAGCGGCGGCTAGGAGGGTTGCGCGGAAATGCGCACGCAATCACGCCGCCCCATCAGCACGCAGTCCTGGGTCCTGCGCAGATCGGCGATGCTTATCGCAAGCCATATGCCGATCGCCGTCAGCGCCACGGTGAAAGCGAACGCGGCAATGTTTGCGAGCATGCGCTGGCGAAAATCGTCCGGCTGCTCCCGCGGGCGTTCATAGCGCGACAAATCCAGCGGTTCGTTCTTGCTATCCTTATGCCGTGGCTGGACCACCACGTTGGTCTGCCGGGTGGACGGAGTTAGCGAGGCGCGCGGCCGGAACTCGAGCACGCGGTGCTCTTGATCCGATGCGATGGGCTGCTGGCTTTTCACGGGTGTTAGTCCGGGAGCGTCGTGATCTTGTTTAGCACGCTCGTGGCAGGCCTCACAGAAAATTTGACATGGTAGCGATGCGATAAACTATCCGTCCAAAGTCTCATGGAACCTGGCGTAGTCTATCCTCAGTCGGCCGTCTTCCGCGCGCTCGAGGATGTCTGCGTAGCGCTGCCCAAAACGAATAGCGGGATAATCGTAGGACTTTCGCGCGTGGATGGTTTGCGCCGCAACAACGTCATATCCGGAGACTACTGCCACCAGCGAAACGTCCGCTGCGGCGAAGTCTTCGGCGTTGAGGCCGTAGAGCGGGCTCTGCTCGTCAAGGACATGGTAGAGCGTCCAGCTCAATGCGAGTGCGGGATGCTCGCTTCGCACCAGCGCCAGCTCGTAGAATCGCCGAAACGACCCGCCCTCCAAACTCACCTCGTTCCTGAGCAACCACAGTTTGGCGGTGGCATTGCCGATGATGTTGTGACGCTCGTTGACGAAGCGGATCATCAGCGTCGGCTTGCCTTCATGGCTTGAAATGACCGGGTGATCGGCGAACAGCAGCCGGGCACTTGGCCGCGAGAACCGCGCAAAGATGAGCCCGGTCATCAGCGACATCGAGAAGATTCCTGTGAACAGCTCCACGGCGGCGACGAAATGTCCGTAGTGGGTCTGCGGATGCATGTCGCCATAGCCGGCGGTCGAAAGCGTCTCGATGCTGAAATAGAGATAGTCGATATAGGCGCCTTCAGGCACGTTCGAGATCGGCTGATCCGCAATCCAGTAAAACAGCGCGAAAATCGCGTTGAAGGCGACAAACACCAGTGCGGCTCCGGCGATGAAAGACAGCCACGAGGCCGTCATGGAGCGATGACTGATATCGGCCCAGAAATTAAGATGCTGGCTTTCCGAAACGATTATCTCGCGTCCTCCAAGCCGGACGACCCGCGCCTTCGGCATCCGTTCGCTCTGCTGTGTAGTCATCTTCTCCGCATCTCTTGAGGGCATTTAACGTCCATGTCATCATGTCATAATCGCAGGGATTTCAGAGCAATTTTTCGCAAATCCAAAGGGGTCCAGGTCATGGCGAATACGCGCGAACCGATCCTGCAGCCGGTGCCGATCCTCTCGCTGCGCCCGACGCAGATGACGGTTGGAATGAAAGAGGTCAAGGAAAAGCGCAAGCGCTTGCGGGAGTATTGGAAGGAGCACAAGTCGAAGAAGAAGCAGGGCGAGTATCTCGGCAGGCACATGATCCCGGTGGTCCTCGGACCGGACAAGCGCCATTACGTGGTCGACCATCATCATCTGGCGCGTGCGCTCCACGACGAAGGCATCGAGGACATTCTCGTCACGGTTATCGGCGATCTCGCCATGGTCGAGCCCGACGCGTTCTGGGGCGTGATGGACAACAAGCGATGGGTCTATCCTTACGATGCCAAGGGCGAGCGCCGGCACTTCAAGGATCTTCCGAAAACGATCACCGACCTCAAGGACGACCCGTTCCGCAGCCTCGCCGGCGAACTGCGACGGTCCGGCGGTTTTGCAAAGGACACCACGCCGTTCAGCGAATTCCTGTGGGCGGACTTCCTGCGCCGCAAGATGTCGCACAAGAGCGTGGAGGATGATTTCGCGAAGGCGACCGAGAAGGCACTGGCGTTTGCCAAGAGCAAGGAGGCGATCTATCTGCCGGGCTGGTGCGGACCGGCGTCGGACGACTAGCGCTTATTTCGGCAGCCGCCCCATCAGGTAAAATTCGTCGTTGGCTCGCATGCCGGTAACATTGGCCATCCGGTTCGACAGCGCAAAGAACGCGGCGATCGCCGCAATATCCCAGATGTCGTCATGGCTAAAGCCATGGGCGGCCACGGCGGCAAAATCTGCTTCCGAGATCCGGTGCGCCTCGATCGCCACCTTCATTGCGAAATCGAGCATGGCGCGCTGGCGCGGTGTGATATCGGCCTTGCGGTAGTTGACCGCGATCTGATCCGCGATCAGCGGATTCTTGGCCCGGATACGCAGGATCGCGCCGTGCGCGATCACGCAATACTGGCATTGGTTGGCGCTCGAGGTCGCAACCACGATCATCTCGCGCTCGGCCTTGGTCAGGCCCCCGTCCTTGTCCATCAGCGCGTCGTGATAGGCGAAGAACGCGCGGAATTCGTCGGGCCGGTAAGCGAGCGTCAGGAAAACGTTCGGGACGAAGCCGGATTTCTCCTGCACCGCAAGCAGGCGCGTGCGAATATCTTCCGGCAGCGTGTCGATGGCGGGCGTGGGAAAGCGGTCGGCAGTGGGCTGCGTCATGATGTGGTTCCGGCATGATCCGGGTGAACCATATTCGATGCTGCGGTTGGCGCAAAGCGCGCAAGCGCGCACTTCTAGCGCAGCGGCTTCTTCAACAGCGAGAAGCGGTCGGGATCGAGCCCCATCGAGGGCTGCAGCATCGGTGCTTCGAGCGTGCGCGGTTCCATTGGGCGGGGCCCCGGCCGGTCGCTGATGCCGGGATCGTTGGCGACGTCGCGTTGCGAGGTGGCGCCGCGCCAACGCTCGAGGACGGCGCTGACAAAATGCATGTCGTGACCTGCGGCGACCGACGGCACCGTCTTGATCGCGGCCTCGCTGCGCGGCAATTGATGCGCCGGCACTTCCTTGAAGCGCAAACGGGTCGGCAGCGCTACCCCTTCGCCGAACGCCAACACTTCGCGGGTGCCGAGCGAGGGTACGAAGGAGAGCAGGTTGGCCGCGGCGTCGGAAACCGCCGAGCGCAGCAGCGCCTGGTCGCGATCGTTGGCGAGCCGCATCGCAAACAGCGTGTTGCACTGGGAGATGATGGTGGCATCGAGCTCGGCCGGGCGCTGCGTGACCAGCCCGAGATAGACGCCGTATTTGCGGCCTTCCTTGGCGATCCGCGAAACCGCCTTGCGGGTCGGCCCGAAGCCGATGCTGCGGTCGGCCGAAGCGTAGCGATGGGCTTCTTCGCAGACGAACAACAGCGGTGAGACGCCGTCGCTCCACAGTCCGAAATCAAACGCCATGCGGCACAGCACCGACACCACGGAATCGACGACTTCGGCGGGGAATCCGGCAAGCTGCATGACCGTCATCGGCTTGCCATTGGCGGGCAGGCGGAACAGATGACTGATCACTTCCGCCATGGTGTCGCCGCCGACATTGGCGTTGTCGAACATGAAGGTGTAGCGCGGGTCGTTGCGCACGGTTTCGATGCGCGAAATCAGCTTGTGATAGATGATACGGGAAGAACGATTTTCTAATTTTCCCATCCGTTCATCGATCAGCGAGATCAGGTCGACCAGGCGATAGGGCACCGGCGTATCCATGGTGTAGCCGACCGTTTTGGGATCGAGCCGTTTCAAGCCGATGCGGTCGCTGTTCTGGTACTGGGTGTAGATGCCCTTCGCGATCGGGATGACTTCGGCGAGGATGTCGAGCTCTTCGGGCACGCCGGGGCGGCCAGCGAACAACACGTCGACGATCTCCTCGAAGTTGAATAGCCAGAACGGCAGTTTCAGATTGCGCGGATTGAGCACCAGCGCCCGCTCGCCGAAACAGCGGCCGTATTCGTTGTGGACATCGAGCAGGAAGATGCGCAGGTTCGGCCGCGACTTGAGTATCTCGTTCAACAGCAGCGAGACGCCGGTCGATTTGCCGACGCCGGTCGAACCGAGCACCGCGAAGTGTTTGGAGAGCATCTCCTCGACATCGACATAGGCGATGACGGAGCGATCCTGCTGCAGTGTGCCGACATCGATCTGGTCCGATCCGCTCGGCGCATAGACCGTGCGCAGCTCCTGATTGCTGATCAACTCGACGGTATCGCCGATCGTCGGATAGTTGGTGACGCCGCGCTGGAATTTCGGCCGCTCGCCGCCCAGGATTTCGCCGAGCAGGTCGACGCCGGCGCTGGCGATATAGTTGTCGGAGCTCGGCAGATCCTCGCAGGTCGCGTCGGTGATCATGGCGACGATGGTGGTGGCGGTGCCGCAGCGGATGCTGACGAAACGGCCGACGGTCGCCCGGATCTCCGCGATGCCCATCCGGCTTGTCGCCAGAAGTCCGACCCGGGCAAGGGATCCGCGCACCGAAATCACACGTCCGAAAGGTGTCACGGCAATTGAACCTGGCATTTCATGAACTGGGTCGGCGATCACTATGCAGGCGGTTCCTTGGACAAACGGTTAAGCCAGAGCTATTGCCGGTCCGTTAAATCTGCGGCTTTCGGGAGCATTGCGGTAACGGGTGGGGCTTTTGCGCGGCTCGTGGCAGGTTTGCCGTGAAATCCGAGGGTTTTCGGTCGGCGGCGCCTGTCAGGCGTTAACACCTGGTTTACCAAGCGCCGAAGCAAGGCCCGGGTCGCGCCTGCTGGGCGCGCGCCGCCCGCGGAACCGGCGGGGGCTGGCCACCACCGCTGCGAACCTGTAAAT
>Ga0209153_1000132_pt1 | contig 39466 bp, 35 predicted proteins | sample GraSoiAngelo_120_FD_185877 | JGI IMG/M metagenome (GOLD analysis project Ga0209153, IMG submission 185877) | Grasslands soil microbial communities from the Angelo Coastal Reserve, California, USA - 14_0919_09_20cm (SPAdes) (version 2) | ecosystem: Environmental > Terrestrial > Soil > Grasslands ... | reverse complement strand
CAGCTCGCGGGCTTTGCGCTGCGCATATTCCTTGCCTTCGTCCGCCTTCTTTGTAAGAAAATCGCGTGTCTCATCGCCGGACTTTGGCGCAAAAAGAACGCCCATCATAGCGCCAACACCAAGACCGACGATGAAGTACGTCACCTTGGAACCCACGTTGTCCGCCATCACAACCTCCAAGCACACCGTAGCACAGCCGGAGGGAGGCTGCAATGGCGGCTAACCGGTATTGTCGATTCGAGCGGTTACCGCTCGTTCGAACGCTGTGCGGGATGCTCCAGGCCCGCGAGAATCTTCTCTGCGCTTTTTCGCGGAATGACCGCGCTCAGTTTTTCCACGCCTGCTCTTTGAATATTCGCGACGCTGCCAAATTCTTCGAGCAGCTTCTGAGCAGTCTTTGGTCCGACGCCGGGAATCTCGTGGAGTGCGCTGTGGGTTTGCCGCTTGCCGCGACGTTGGCGGTGGAAAGTGACGGCGAAGCGGTGCGTTTCATCGCGGATTTGTTGGATTAGGTGCAGGACCGGCGAATGGCGCTCGAGGATGATGGGTTCATCTTCCTGGCCGAGGACGAAAAGGATTTCTTCTTTTTTGGCGATGCTGGCCACGGGCTGATTGATGATCTGGAGCGATTCGAGAGCCTGCGCGGCGGCGTGCAATTGTCCGATGCCGCCATCGATAAGGATTAGGCTGGGCAGCTCTTTCTTTTCCTCCTGCAGGCGGCGGTAGCGGCGCGTAACCGCCTCGCGCATGCTGGAAAAATCATCGTTCAATCGCGGCAGCGCGCCATTGCCGCCTTCGCCACGAATGACGAATTTGCGATAGTCGGATTTCTTCATGCGGCCGTTTTCCCAAACAACCATGGAGGCGACGGTGTCGGTTCCTTGGATATGCGAAATGTCGAAGCTCTCGATGCGTTTGGGCTCTTCGAGCAAGTTCAAGGCGTTCTGAAGGGCTTCACCGATGGCTTTGGAAGTTGGCTTTAGTACACGGAAGCGCTGCTCAAAGGAATGCTTTGCGTTGTTTTCCACGAGATCAAGAAAAGCGCGCTTGGAGCCGCGTTGCGGCGTGCAAATCTCAACTTTGTGTCCAGCGCGCTCCGTGAGTGTTTCTTCGAGCAAGGCACGTTCCTCGAAATCTTCGGGGACGTGAATCACTTTGGGCAGATACTCAGCATCGAGATAAAGCTGCTTCAAGAGGGACGGCACAAACTCCTGCGGATCAAATTCCTCAAGGTCTTCCCAGTAAAATTCGCGGCGGTCCACCACGCGCCCGCCGCGCAAGTGAAAAAGATTCGCGGCCACCAGCGGCGGCTCGGCGTAATAGGCGAAAACGTCGGTATCATCGCCCTGCGTCGCCGCGATCCGCTGGCGCTCCTCGATGTCTTCGAGCGTGCGCAGCAGGTCGCGATAAGCCGCGGCTTGCTCGAACAATTCTTTCTCCGCGGCGGCGGTCATGCGTTCTTCGAGGCTGTTCATCAAATCGTGGCGGCGTCCTTCGAGAAACATGCGCGCATCACGCGCGGCTTCGGCGTAGCGCTCGTCGGTAGTGAGTCCGGCAACGCAAGGGCCAAGACAGCGCTTGATGTAATACTGCAAGCAGGGACGCGGATGATGGCGTGTGAGGTCGACCGTGCATGACGGAACCATAAAGCGCTTATGAATGAAGTGAAGGATGCGACGCGCCAGCCCGGCGGGGAAATACGGCCCGAAATAGAGAGAGCCGTCCTTCTTGATGCGCCGCGTGAAATAGACGCGCGGATATTTTTCGGTCGCGGTGAACTTGATGTAAGGATAGGTTTTGTCGTCGCGGAGCAGGACGTTGAATTTCGGGCGGTATTTTTTGATGAGGTTGTGCTCGAGCGCCAGGGCTTCGCGCTCGTTGCCGACCACGATAGTTTCGAGATCGACAATTTCGCGCGCCAGGGAGCCGGTCTTGGCATCGATCGAGCGCGACTCCGTGAAATAGGAGCGCACGCGGCTGCGCAAGTTGCGCGCTTTGCCAACGTACAACACTGTTTCCGCGGCGTCTTTGAAAAGGTACACACCGGGATTTTCGGGAAGTTGGGCGGCTTTTTCGCGAGGCTCCATGGGGAAAAACAGAGATCAGCTATCGATTCTCGGTACTCCGTTATCATACTAGATTCGCGACTGGTGAATTGGTGACTCGTGGAACCAGCCGTCATGGAAACCGGGAAAAGATTCAAAGCAGACAGCACAGAGCGAAGGGCCCAGAGGGCACGGAGAGCCCGAGGCACATCTTCGCGTTTCAATGAGTCGAGCGACCATACCACGATACCTCCCTGTATTCGGAAGTCGCCCTGAAAAGGGCTGTTCATTAAGCTCACAGGACATCACCGAGAGCGCGAAAGAGTTCTATTCGTCGTGCAACATGGCAAGGGTGTTTATGCTAGCGGCTTGGGCAACGGGAGACCAAGTGGCGCTGGCCACGAGCAGGAGCAATCCTGCCGTAGCGACCGTCATCGGCGAGAATCGCGCGGCCAAGCTGCGGAGGGATTGCGAGCAGCGAGAATAGGCTTGCCGAAGCGTTCACAACATCCACATGTTGCGCGTATTCCCGAACCGTTGCGGCTGTTCGTGATCACTCCGTCGCCTGAAAGGCGACGGCTTCTCGCGGCACGCATGAGACGACATCCTCTACGTTATGCCGCGAACGCCCGATCCGGGCGCGTTGCAGTATGACTTGCGCGCTGACCACGTCGCGAGGCGCCGACAACCCGCATACCGGACATTCATGCCAACGCTCCGCAAGGGTCTTGGGCACGGCCGCTCCGCATACGCACACTTGGCTGGTTCCACGCGCATCCACCTTCACCAGCTCTCGCCCGGCGCTCGCAGCCTTGTACCAGAGTTTGGCAAAGAAAGCGTTCCATCCGGCGTCGTGGACCGGGCCAGCCAATCTTCCGCGCGAAAGTCTTTTGATGTTCAAGTCTTCCACCCCGATCAACCCGTAGCGTTTCACCAGCCTGCGGCTGAGATTGAGATCATGATGAAAGGCGGCACGCTGGTTTCTGATCTTACGGTGCGCCTGGGCCACCAATACGGCGGCCTTGCGGCGGCGCTGGCTGCCGCGCTTGCGACGGGAAAGCCGGCGCTGGGCGCGGCACAGGTGTGCCAACCCGCGCTTGCGGTGTCGCGGATTGTCGATCTCCTGGCCATTCGAAAGTGCGACAAAGCTATCCAGTCCGACATCCATGCCGATCTCTTCGGACGACTCCGGCAACCTGACACTGTCCCGCTCGACGGAAAAACACACGTACCTGTGCTTTAGGGCCTGCGGCCCGCGAAACCTTATGAAAATCAATTCGAGGTACAATCGCAACAGTCCGGAGCGGCGAGGTCGCGATCACAGTGGACAAGTTGAGGCCGTGTACCTGTCTGATCCGGAGCGTGCCTGTTGGGCGTCGTTGTCTTCCCTGAGGGAGCGCGATAGCCCGCGAGCCTGTTTAACGCAACTTCGAGCACGCTCTCCGCTCCTGCCAGGAAGAAGAAGGCGCTATCTGCGATAGCCGCAATGGAAGTGTGCGCGCTGGGCACAGTGTTCCTCCACAAACTCTTTGTTTGTGACGACCTAATTTTCGAGCCAGTGGTCCACGTCCCGCTTGATCGTAACGGTCTTGATCGCACCCTCCACCGGCCGGTGCAACTTCACTTTGATGCGACCAGCGCCCTGGATACGCAACTTCCCGTCATCGAGCAATCGGCAGCCATCGCCGTAGGATGGAAAGGTGCTACTGTCGTACCGCCGGAACGAACGGAAGCGCGGGAAGCCAGGCTTCTCGCCGCGCCTTACGCGAGCGAAAAACGCCTGGAAGGTTTTATCCAGCCGGCGGAGCACATCCTGGCAGCAGGAGAAGTTGGCCAGTCCGAGCAACCCTTCTTTCCGCATCGGCTTCAACTGCTTGGCCTGCTCGTAGTAGTGCATGCTCTTGCGGCAAACTTTCCAAGCGTCGCGCCGTTCCTGAAGCGCGGCGTTGTAGAGGTCGCAAGCCTCGTGGAGCTGGTTCTCGAGGAACGGAACCTGGGCTTCGTTGGGGTAGAGACGGTATTTGTAGGCCAAGCGCACAAACACGAGTATGCCAAGAGCATAGGTCTAAGACAAACAAAAAGCGAAGACGAACGCATATGCAAAAGAAGGCCGCATTCCCCTGTCACCTAAAGGCGACAGTCCCCTGCGGACGAATCTATGAATAAAACTCATCTTGGTTTCCCTTTTGGGGGTTAGTTCGCGGCCGAGGGACCTCTGCGATCCTCCCGCGCGCTCTAACTTAATGTGGCCAACCGCGCTTCGTTACGGGGCTAAAACCCTCACAGGAGAGAGTTCTTCACCTCATGCCGTCATTCAGAGAGACTCCACGGGACTCGGTCTAACTGATGACCGGTCGAGGGCGAGGGGTATTCTCTGTTCTGCTATTCCGTTCGCAGGGCAGACACCGGTTCGAGCAACGCGGCTCGTCGCGCGGGCAAGTAGCTGGCCGCTACCCCGGCCATGAGCAGCGCTCCAAGGCACACCACAGCGAACCGCTGTCTGTGCAGAAATCGCGACGCTGCCTTTCGCTAGCCATTTCTCCTTTCCTGCTGCTCTAGCGCTGGAGGCACACTCGATACCCGTAGCCACCGCGCCGCACCTCCCTGCTTGTCCGGCAACGTGATGTCCAAATCGACCGAGATGCCGTTCATTTGAATCGACGGGTTGAATTGAACGACTTGATATCCACGGTTCAGAATGTCCGGCACACGGCTCGAAGACCGCCAATAGTGCTGAAACGGCAGATCAAAAAGTTGTTGGCCAGTTAGGAGCGCGCCCGCGCCGACGTATAAACCCGGTGCATATCCGCCAACGCGGACGGCTTGATGCCAGGCCCGGCAATAAACGATCACGTCCTGCGCTTGCGCGGCGGTGTTGACTTCTTCCACGTCGCACCACACATTCACGCCCGCGGGAAAACCAATAGCCTTCGCCATCGCGGCCGCTTCTTGTCCGTCCTGTTGGCCAAGCGCTTGATCCGGGAACCATCCCGGCGCGCGCACGTGTTGCACCGGCATGAGCGCGACTCCCGAATAGAGAATGTCTGTGGCTTCGGGCGCGGATAGGTTCAACGCCGCCTGCGCTCTCGGCAGATAACGAAGGCAAAATTTGTATCCTTGCGCGAAGAACTGACGCGCCAGCTCCGCGGACAGCACCGCCTCGCAATCGAATCCTGGAACCGACGAAGCGGCTTCTTCAATTTCACCTGGCAGTGGCACTTTGGTTCTCCGTTTCGCCTGGCTTCCTCTTCCGATTTAAGGGTAACCTCTCTGCTGGGCTAGATTCACAACTTCCTTCAGCAAACTGCGCATCCTAATGCCCAAGGCACCCCCGTGGACGAACCAGTTGATCCATGAAGGTAACTTGCCTTGCTGCCGAGACGGTATCCGCCCGTCCGAGCCTGAACCGGTGAGAAGCCAGCCTCGACTACCAGCCCACTAAGGAAGTCGGCCTCGTCGCGGATTTCGGGGGCTACTACCGATCGCTCCCAAGGAGCATGGGTGGCGACAAGTCCTTTGTTTCTAGCATAATGCGACCGTGCCATGGGTGGTAGAGGCGCGCGGCTCAGAACCTTCGAATAAGCGCGCAATCTTCCACTCGCTCGCCGCTCGCCACTACCGTTATGACAACATGGGCATTTACGCCGACAGATTCGACTTGCATCCCCGGCGGTGGCAAACTACTCTTTCCGCTCAGCCCATAAAGCGACCCTGGGGGGACTTTGAAGAGGGGACGCGCTGAAGTGCGTCCTCGAGCGGCGCGCTGGCGTGACCGGCGCGAAGGAGTTTCTGCATGGCCTCAACGGTCTGGAAGGGACACCTCACCTTCGGTTTAATTTCGATTCCGGTGCGGCTGACCACAGCGGCGCGCAGCGAGCGCATCAGCTTCAACCAGCTCCACAAGGAATGCCACACGCGCGTCAAGCAGCCTTTGTTTTGCCCGACACACAATCGCATCATCGAGCGCTCGGAAGTCGTGAAGGGCTACGAGTACGAAAAGGATCAGTATGTGCTCTTCACGGAAGAGGAGCTGGACAAGATCGAGCCGCCCTCGGCGAAGGTCGCGGAGATTCTCGAGTTTGTGAAGCTGGGCGAAGTGGATCCGATTTATTTCGACGCCTCGTACTTTCTCTCCCCAGATGAAGGCGGCGCGAAGGCCTACCAACTGCTGATGAGCGCCATGCAGGAATCGGGCTATGCGGCGATTGCGAAGCTCACCATGCATCAGCGCGAACATATTGTCGTGGTGCGGCCGAGCAACAAAGGCATGATGCTGCACACGATGTTTTACTCGAACGAGATTCGCGCGGCCGAATCGTCTTCGGCGGACAAAGTCGAGATCAAGGACCAGGAAAAGAAGCTGGCGCAGCAGCTGATCGAGAACCTTGCCGTCCCGTTCGCGCCACAGAAATATCACGACACGTATCAAGACAATGTGCGCGCGCTGATTGCGGCGAAGCTCAAGGGCCAGGAAGTGACTGAAGTCGCGCAGCCGCACATGGCTCCGGTGATTGACTTGATGGAAGCTTTGAAGAAGAGCCTAGCCGAGCGGCAAGCGCCGGCCAAAAAGCCGCCGGTGCGCGCCGTCGAGCCAGCCGCAGCGGCCGGGCCGGTGGCCGTGCCGAAAAAGGGGAAGAAAGCCGCGGGGTAAGAACGCAGCGTGTTAGACTCACGCGGCATGGAGAGGGCCGAGACGAAAGAAAAGCGGCGCAAGGCTGCCGCACTCCAAATGGTTGCGTGCTTCTATTTTGTGCGACGCCATAGTTAGTATTGCTTCATGGGGACCACGGACCGATTCAGCCGCGACGAAGTTCAACGCATTCTGGGTCTGTCTCCCAAGCAACTGGATTACTGGGACCGCCTCGAACTGGTCTCCGCGCGAAAGGATGAAGGCAATCGCTTCTACGATTTCCGCGACCTCATCGCGCTGCGCACCGTCAAGCAGTTGATCGAGCAAGGAATTCCCGCGAATCGCTTGCGCCGCGCGCTGGCCGCGCTGCGCGAAAAGCTTTCCCAGGTGCAGGCACCGCTGACGGAGTTGCGCGTTCTCTCCGATGGCAAAGACGTGATCGTTGAGCGCGAAGGCGCGCGGCTGGAACCACTGACCGGCCAGTTCGTAATGAACTTCGACACGCGCAAGCTAGATGAAGAGGTCCAGGTGATTTCCGAGCGCAGCGCTGACGAGTGGTTCGCGCTGGCGCTCGACTATGAAGCGGAGCGGGCGAACCGCAAGACGTGGGCCGAAGCCATCAATGCGTACGAAAATGCCTTGCAGCTCGATCCGGGGCGCACTGACGCGCTGATTAATTGCGGCACGCTGTACTACGAACAAGGAAATTTCGAGAAGGCTTCGGAGTGCTACCGCCGCGCCATTGAACGCGACACGGAGTGCGGCCTGGCGCACTCGAATTTGGGGAGCGTGCTGGAAGAAATGGGCCAGCTCGAAGAAGCGCGGCGGCACCTTCGGCTGGCCGTGCGCCTCGAACCGCATCATCCTGACGCGCGCTACAACCTCGCGCTAATTTGCGAGAAGCTAGGAGCTTTCGACGAAGCGCGCGAGCATTGGCAGAGTTACGTGCAACTCGATCCTTCAAGCCCCTGGAGCGATTACGCGCGCCAGCGCCTGGCCTCCTCGGAGTCAGCGCGCTCCGGCAGCCGCCGGTGAAGGAGATGAGACTGACGAAAGAGCAGAAGCGAGATATCAGAGCCATTGCGGCCAAGAAAGACAAAGATATTGACTTTTCAGATGCCCCACTCGTTGTTGATTGGAGCCGAGCGGAGGGAGGCAGGTTCTATAGGCCCGTAAAAAGACGAACTCGCTCAAAGATTACAAAACGGCGCTAGGAGATTTTGAGTTGTTTCTGCATCTCTTCGAGAGAGATGCCTTTGGTTTCGGGATAGAAGAACAGCACGACGAAGAATTGCACGACCATCATGGCAGAGAAAAACGCGAACGGGTAGCCACCGGAAGACGCGGCCATCAGCGGGAAGGTCCAGGAAATCAGCGCGTTCATGAACCAGTGAGAAAAGCTGCCGAGACTCTGGCCTTTGGCGCGCACGCGGTTGGGAAACACTTCGCTCAGATAAACCCAAATCACCGCGCCCTGCGAGAACGCGAAGAAGGCGATGAAGCCAATCAGCATCCAAACGAGCAAATCTTCGTGGCGGTTGGTGAGGAAAATGGCAGCGACACCGGCAAGAGAGAAGCACATACCCACCGACCCCACGAGCAGCAGCGTCTTGCGGCCGAGTTTGTCGATCACGGCCATGGCAATGACGGTGAAAATGAGATTGGTGGCGCCGACGGCCACGGATTGCAAGTCGCCGGAAACTTTGCTGAAGCCCGCGTGCGCGAAGATGCTGTTCAGGTAGTAAAGGATGGCGTTGATCCCGGTGAGCTGGTTGAACATGCCAATGGTGACGGCCAGGAAAATCGGGACGCGGTATTTTGTGGTGAAGAGCGCATCGCTGGTGACGTGCTCCGCGTCAATGGACTCCACGATTTCCCGCAATTCCTGGTCGGCGTTTTCTTCACCGGTCAAGCGAAGCACGTCTCCCGCTTCGTTCGTCCTACCCTTCTTGACGAGCCAGCGCGGGCTTTCGGGAATTCCAAAAAGCGTCACGAGGAAAAGGAGCGCAGGCAGGCCGGAAACACCGAGCTTCCATCGCCACTCCGCATCGCCGAAGCCCATGGTCCCGATCAGGTAGTTCGAGAAATAAGCGAGCAGAATTCCGAAGACCACGTTAAATTGAAAAACGCCCACGAGGCGGCCACGCCATTTCGCGGGAGAAATTTCCGCGATATACATGGGGCCGAGAACCGAGGAACCGCCAATGCCGAGGCCTCCGACAAAGCGAAACAGCAACACCGCGGTCCAGTTCCACGCAAAAGCGCAGCCGAGGGCAGAAGCTACATAGAGAATGGCCATCCAGCGCAAGCTGGCGCGGCGGCCCAGGTTATCGCCGGGAATGCCCGCGAGCATCGAGCCGATCACCGTGCCAATCAGCGCGGCGGCGACGGTGAAGCCTTCCGAAAACGGCGAGAGGTGATAAAGAACCTTCAGCGGCTGGATCGCACCGGAGATCACGACGGTGTCGAATCCAAACAGCAGCCCTCCCAACGCCGCAACGATGGTGCTCTTCAAAAGCGTGGAGTTAAGTCTCATGGCACCTGCCCTGGCTAAATCAAAACCGCACGCATCAAAAGCAGCGGGATTGTACACAAAGAAAACGGAAAATAGAAAAGGGAAAATGGGGGTAATCGGGACGCGCCGCGCACGGGATGACGCACGAGCACTCAGGAAAATCTCGGCAGAAACATTCCGGTCTGGCGTTTATGTTCCGTGAAGCTAGGACCGAATTCCTGAGTGAGAAAGGTTTCTTCGCGAAGAGCTTTTATGTAGAAGGAGAGCCAGACAATGACCACGGCAAGCAAGGCGCGGACTTCGCCGAAAGTAATGGCGGTTCCCAGAAGCGCGAGCAAAATGCCGGTGTAGATGGGATGGCGAATCATGCGGTAGGGACCGGTGCGAATCAGTTCGTGACCTTCTTTGAGGGTGACGACTCCGCTCCAATTTGTGCCCAGGTGCCACCGCGCCCAAAAAGCTACGCCGATTCCCGCAGCCGTCAACAGAACGCCAAACCATTCACTGGCTGGACCTGCGGGAAGGAAGCGGTCTCTCAGCCAGCCATAAAGGGGTTGTGATTGATAGAGCAGATAAAAACCCGCGGCCAGCAGAAGCGTGTATCCAAAACGCTGAAGCATGGATTCGCGCTGCTTGGTTTTCTTGCGCTTGAACGCGGATACGAGCCAGTAGGCACCGAACAAAAACCACAGCGAACTAATCCATTGGCGTGACGAAGAGAAATCCATACTCCCAGTACAGGATGCCGCAGGTCTCAGGATGAAGCAACCGGACTGGCGTTACCAGGACGAAGTCAACCTTCCCTATCTGCGAAGGCGCCGCGAATTCAACCGTGTTCCGCACCGACGGCGATCCGGCGGAGGAGGCTTCAGAAATGGCAATTAATGTGCGATCGCGGCTTTGCGGAAGGTGGCGGCGTATTCAGAGACCGAGTGCAAAGTGACGCCGTAGCGGCGCGGGGTCTCCTGGCTGCCGGGAATGATGTCTCCCTTGGCGTAGCTCGGCATGAGGGCGGCAAACGTTTTCTGGAGAGGGTCGGTCGAGCGGTGTTGCTCGTCGAGGGCAGCGAGCACTTCTTCCAATGCGATCTTCTTGCCCAGCGCGCGCTCAAAGATGGCAACGGCATCGAGTTGGGAAAGTGGCTCCGGCCCACCCATCTCAAGGATGGCCGATTTGCCCTGCGGTTTTGCGGCGGCGGCCACAGCAAACGAAACCACATCTTGGAAAGAAATGTAGCTGACTTTCGCGTCGCCGGGGCCGTAAATGCGAGCGCGGCTGTTAGCGGGATCGAAGCCGAGCGCAGGGCTGAGCCACATTTCCATGAAGTAAGAAGGCCGGAGGATTGTGGCGCGCATTTTTGAAGCGAGCAGTCGATGCTCGCAAGAACGTTTCGCCGTTTCGAGGGGAGAGTCCACACGGAGATTGCCAGAATAGGATGTGTAGACAAAGTGGCGCGCGCCGGCACGCTCCGCGCTGTCGATCAAGGCGAGAACCCCATCGTGGTCGACGCGGCGCAGACCGTCGTCTTTGCCGTGAGGCATGGAAGTAGCAGTGCACAGGACGGTGTCCACGCCTGCGCAAGCAGAAGGCAAGGTTTCCGGTTTGGTGAGATCAGCGTCGAAAACTTCGGCGTTCGCAGAAGTCAGAGGAGCAGCTTTCTCATGGTGAATTCCACCGCGCACTATGGCTCGTACTGAACGCCCCTAACGACGGAGACCGAGAGCCACTTGTTGACCGACAAGACCCGTGGCGCCAACGATGAGATCCATAGATACCTCCTTTGCTTTGCGAGCCGAGCATCGGCAGGGACTTGCTAAGAGGTGGCCGATTGCCATTCGGAATACAACTTGGTGATGGCCGGACCGATGGTGAAACCCCAGGCGAAAATGGGGAAATTCCTGAATTTGTCAGGAACGACGTAGCGCTGCTGCGCTTCTTCGGCGGGAACACCGGCTTTGTACATTTTCTCAGCTTGGCCGGCGATATCGTCGAAGACTTCGCGGATGGAGACAATGCCCTCCTGGCCGCAAAGCTGGCCGTGGCCGGGGACGAAGAGAGTGTCTTTGTCAAAGGCAGCAAATTTCTTGAGCGTGTCGCGCCATCCGGAGACGGTGGCTTTCTCGTCGAAGCAAACCGGATACCAGCCGTTGAAGAGGAGGTCGCCGGTGTACACGACGTTTTGCTCCGGGACTCTGGCGACGATGTCGGTGCCGGAATGCCCCGGATGCGACTCAAGCACGGCGGTCAGACCGCCCAAATCAATGGACATAGGCAACTTCCCCGGATCGAGCGGATGATTGGGAAGGCTGAGGACCGTGGAACTGGCCACTTGAAAGACAAGCGTGAAGGCGCTGAGGTCGGACTGGGCGTGAGCGCGCTCGGCGTCCGATTTCGCGTCCTTGACCGCCTTTTCGAGCGGTGCAAGGACGGCTTCCTTGCCGACCCCTTGCATAGGGGAGCAGTTGTCGACAATACGCTTGGCGGCGGTGGAGTGGGCCATGAGCGGGATGTTATTCACGCCGTAAAAGGAGTTGCCCATGGAATGGTCGAAGTGATAGTGCGTGTCGAGAGCGGCTTTCACGGGAACCTGGCTGACCATGCGCAGCGCGTCCATCTGAAAGGAGGCCCCGGCGGGCGTGGTGAAGCCCTCGATGAGAAGGGCGGCGTCTTTGCCGATGAGGAATCCGCCGTTGCAGACTGTCGTCGGCCCCTTCGAAAAATCGGAGATGGTCGCGTATAAGCCGTTGCCAATCTTCCGGACCGAAGCAAAGCCCTTGTCCACGAGGGGAGTTTGCGCGACGCGGGAGCCCTCGTCGAGCGCCGGATCGAGAGGCGGCAGCGGAATGTGCCTGGCGAGGGCGTAGCACGCTCCGAAGCACGAAGTATGGGCAAGAAAATCCCGGCGTGAAAATCCTTTGGTGAGATTCATGCGATTCTCCCTAAACCAAGGTTGCTACTGGGTGGCCTAACGGTGGACGAGGATTCTAACAGATTCGACAACTTGGGGAATGACAAGATTTAGCGGCTTGGCTTTCTCCTATAATTAGCAGAAGTAAGGGGGGAGAGTTTCCGGTCATGAAGAAAATTGGGGGGATAGCTGGACTGACGGTCGGGTTGGGTCTCGCGCTTGTCTTGGACGGACAGATAAACCAACAGACCGTCCTCGATCGCCAAGCGTGCATCCAGCGTTGCACAACCACGCAATTTGTGGAGCCAGAACTGCAGCGGCAAGAGATTGTCAGTTTGGAACGAGAAAGCGCTAGAGCCATTCAGTTGAGCAACGGGGCTTTTTTCCGACGTGTGTACAGCGAAGACTTTGTCGGCACGCTTTCCCACGGCCAGCAGGTGGATAAGAAGGAATGGATTGCGACGATTGAATCTCCAGTCGTCAAATACGAAAGCTTTGTCGCAACGGACATCAAAGTCCGCCTTTATCAGGAGATGGCGGTCGCGACATGCTTGTGGTCATCGAGGAGCGTCAATAAAGGCCAATACGTGAGCCACCAGATGCGCACGATCCACGTGTACCTGAACGGGGCAAGCGGGTGGCACGTGGTGTCCGGGCAAAACACCAACATGCCTCCCGATGTGGGACAGCCGCTGTAACGTTTCCGCAAGAGAAACGCCGCATTCCGTTGACGCTTGCTGGGGCGGATGCTACGCTCGCCAGCGCTTTCCACACGCATGCGCGCCGTTGATTTGATCCGCAAGAAACGCGACTCCGGGGAACTCTCCCGCGAGGAAATCGAGTTCCTCGTAGCGGGCTACACACGCGGAGAAATGCCTGATTATCAGATGGCCGCTTGGCTGATGGCCGTCTGGATTCGCGGAATGAGCCGCGCGGAACTTGCGGCGCTCACTGAAGTGATGCTGCACTCCGGGCAAGTGCTCGAACACTCCGACATTCCAGGGAAAAAAGTGGACAAGCATTCGACGGGCGGCGTGGGGGATAAGACTTCGCTGATTCTTGCGCCCATCGTTGCGGCGGGCGGGCTGACGGTGCCGATGATCAGCGGGCGGGGACTGGGGCATACGGGCGGAACGCTCGACAAGCTGGAAGCCATCCCTGGATTCAACGTGAATCTCTCGCTTGTGGAATTCCTCAAAGTGCTTCGCGAATGCGGGATGGGTCTGATCGGGCAAACCGCGGAAATTGCCCCGGCAGATAAAAAGATCTACGCGCTGCGCGATGCTACGTCCACCGTCGAGAATATTGGGCTCATCTGCGCCTCCATCATGAGCAAGAAACTCGCGGAGGGAATCGACGCGCTAGTGCTGGACGTGAAAACCGGTTCCGGGGCGTTCATGAAGAAGGAGGAAGATTCCGTCCAGCTGGCCGAGGTGATGGTGGAAACCGGGAAGCGCATGGGCAAGAAAGTGGTGGCACTTATTACGGATATGGATCAGCCGCTAGGGCGCATGGCAGGTCATTCGAAGGAGGTGTGGGAATCGCTGGAAGTGCTCAAAGGCCGCGGACCGGCTGATCTCCGCGAGCTGAGTTTGGAGCTCTCCGCGTGGATGTTTTTCCTTGGCGAAAGGACGAAAAGTGTGGAAGAGGGTCGGCGTTTAGCGGAGACGATGATTGCCAACCGACAGGCGATTGAGAAGTTCAGGCAAGGGATTCGCCTGCAGGGAGGTGACGAGCGGGTCGTGGACGAGCCGGAACGTTTGCCGCAGGCGCGGTTTCGCGCGGAAGTTGTCCCTGCGACGGCGGGATACATTCGCGCCACCAATTGCGAACATTTCGGTACGGCGCTGGCGATGCTCGGAGGGGGGCGGGAAAGGAAAGAAGACAAGATCGATCACGCCGTAGCACTGGAATTTCACAAAAACATTGGCGACCGGGTGGAAAAGAACGAAAAACTAGTGACCATTCATTACAGCAGCGACGCTAAACTTGCCGAAGCGAAAAATCTGATTGCCACCAGCTATGTGATTGGCGAACGCGCGCCAGGTGAAAAACGGCCATTGGTGCGCCGGATCATTGGCGGATAGGCCATTGTCGGGCTTCAGACCAACGGAAACAGAGGTTCAAAGGAGAATGCATGGGACGACTCGTGGGATTACTGGGCCTCGGGAGCATGATTGGCCTGGCGTACTTGTTCTCCACGGAACGCAAGGCCATCCAGCTGAAAACGGTGCTTTGGGGGCTGGGGCTGCAGATTTCTTTTGCGTTTTTTGTCCTGCGATTCGAACTCGGCCGAAAAATGTTCCAGGCTGCAGGTGATGCGGTGAACCGGCTGCTGAGCTTTTCTTACGCCGGGTCGGAGTTCGTCTTCGGGGAGATCGGCAAGAAAGTTTCGTCGTTTGGGTTTTCGTTCGCGTTTCAAGTGCTGCCCACGATCATTTTTATTGCCGCGTTTTTTGCTGTGCTCTATCACCTCGGTGTGATGCAATTGATCATTCGCGGAGCGGCGTGGGTGATGACGCAGGTGATGGGCGCGAGCGGCGCGGAATCGCTGAACGTTGCGGCAAGCATTTTCATGGGACAGACGGAAGCGCCGCTAACCATAAGGCCATTCCTCAATAAGCTTACGAAATCCGAGTTGATGTGCGTAATGACCAGTGGAATGGCGCACGTTTCCGGCGGCATCATGGCGGCGTATATCGCGTTTGGGATAGAAGCCAAGCACTTGCTGACGGCGGTCATCATGACCGCGCCGGGAACATTGCTGATGGCCAAGATGCTGGTTCCGGAGACGGAGCAACCGCTCACGACCGGCCGCGTGGAAATGCCGGAAATGGAAAAAGAGGCGAATGTTCTTGGCGCGGTCTCGCGGGGCACGATTGACGGATTGTACCTGGCGCTGAACGTCGCGGCGATGCTGGTGACCTTCATCGCGTTGCTGGCACTGGTGAACGCCATGATGGGATGGGGCCACCACCACGCTGCGTGGTTTCCCGACAGCCTGCAACGCGTGTTTGGGTGGGTTCTTTCACCGATTGCCTGGATCATCGGAATTCCCTGGCACGATTGCAAAATCATGGGCAATTTGCTCGGCACGCGCATGGTCATTAATGAATTGGTGGCGTTCCAAGAATTGGGAGCTTTGAAAAGCACGCTCGATCCGCGGTCGTTCACCATCGCCACTTTTGCGCTGTGTGGCTTCGCGAACTTTAGCTCGATTGGCATTCAGATCGGCGGAATCGGAGCGCTGGCTCCCGAACAGCGCGGGCAACTCGCCAAATTCGGGATTCGCGCCATGCTTGCGGGAACCATGGCCAACCTCATGTCGGCCTCGATCGTCGGAATGTTTACATGAGCGCGAAGAAGGTCCAGCGGAAGAAGAAATTCGCGTCGCAAAGCTTTTCTGAGGCTTGGACTTCGAAAATAGCGGCTGGGATTTCCGGCGAATTCGAGCGGGCAAGCCTTGCGGCTGATTTCATTTGTTCGCGTACCAAGCTGCGACCGCATGTTGCGTTGGTTTTGGGTTCGGGCTTGGGAGCTTTCGCAGACGAGTTTGCCAACGCAACAAAAATTCCCTACGCGGAAATCCCTTATTTCCCGCGTTCGACCTTTCCCAATCACGCCGGGCGGTTGGTGATTGGGAAAGTGGGAGCGGTTCCCCTAGCCGCAATGCAGGGGCGCGTGCATCTTTATGAGGGCTATTCAGCGAAGCAGGTGGTATTCCCCATGCGCGTGTTTGCGCGCATGGGAGTAAAAGCCGTCATTCTTACGAATGCGGCGGGCGGCATCAAACGAGAGTTCACCCAGGGGAGACTCGTGGTGATTGGCGACCACATCAATTTGCAGGGCGTCAATCCACTGACCGGAACGAACGATGAGCGGTTCGGCTTGCGTTTCCCTGACATGACCACCACCTATGACAAGCGATTTCGCGAGATCGCGGTTGCCGAAGGAAATCGCTTGGGGGTCCGATTGCATGAAGGAGTTTACGCGGCGCTCGCCGGACCGAGCTACGAAACACCCGCGGAGATCCGCTATCTGCGAACGATTGGAGCTGACCTGGTGGGGATGTCCACGATTCCCGAAGTCATTGCGGCGCGGCACAGCGGCATGCGCGTGCTGGGGATTTCCTGCGTGACCAACGCGGCGGCGGGGATTCTGGATCAACCGCTTAACCACCTCGAAGTGTTAGAAACGGCGGAGCGCGTCAAAGGACAATTCATCAGTTTGCTGAGGGCGGTGATTCCGCGGATTGTCGAAGCCATGGCATAGAAGCGCTTGGAATCGAGGAAAAGAGCGTGAGCGAATACGATAAGTTGATCGCCGCGGCGAAGCAAGCGAGGCAGAATGCCCACGCGCCGTACTCGAATTTTCGCGTGGGGGCCGCGCTGCGTGCGACCTCGGGAAGAATCTTCGGGGGATGCAACGTCGAGAATGCCACTTATGGCCTGACGGTTTGCGCGGAACGCGTGGCCATTTTCAAGGCGATTAGTGAGGGGGAGCGCGGGTTCGATGCGATTTCCGTCGTGACAGACGTGGACCCGCTGACGCCGCCCTGCGGCGCCTGCCGCCAGCTGATCTGGGAATTCTGCGGCGACGTGCCGGTAATCCTTGCCAATCTCAAAGGAAAGATGGAAGTGATTCCCATGCGGGAATTGTTCCCCAAGCCGTTCGATTCTTCAAATTTCTGATACCGAGGAAAAATTGGAATACGACACTGTTCTACCTACCGGCCCTTTTCACCCTTCCGATAAGCAACGCCGCAACGGAACCTCTTCTCGTCTTTTAACTCGTGAACATAAACAATTTCGGCGGGGATAAAAAGATTCTGCCCCCCCGGCGTGTACGGCGCGGCCACTTCAATCCTGAATTTTTCGGCGTACGGTTTCTGGCTTTTGAAACACAGCCCGCCACGAGAAACGTTCAAACAAGTCACCATGTCGTCGCCGTTGGTAGAGCTTCGGATGCAGGCCTTGAAGTTCACTTTTGTTCGAACATGCTTGCGCCGGTTGTCTTGGCGCGTTGCCGGGGCAGGCTCCGGTGGCGCCGCGACGGCAACCGGGCCGGGCGCCGCTTCCTCCTCATCGACCCACCCCATCACGCGACTCTGAACCATTTCCACCACGACCGGCGCCTCTTCGGCGTCCTCGGATGCGCGTTTCCAAAATGTAGACGAGCCGCACTTCTTGCAGTAACGGACAATGCCGTCGTTCACCAAATACACGTCTGATTCCAAGTCGCTTTGCTCCACCGTTTCGCGCGTCTGGCAACTGCCGCACTCCAAAGACACGACTTGCATGCGCTTCTCGGCTTCCGAAGATGCAGGGAAATTCATTCTCCAGAAATTCTGCATGGCGTCCAGAAAAGCCACGCCATAGGTATAGACTTCGCCCTCAACGCCGATTTGGCCGACCACGCGCACTTCGGTCTCTTTGTTGGTATCCAGGCGGCGGAGGATCAATTCCTGTTCAGCGGAAAGCTTGTAGCGGGAAACAATGCCCGCTCCATGCCTGCTGAGAAGCACCGTTTTCGTTTGCTCGGAGAAAATCTTGCCTTCGGTGTCGCTGCCCACCAAAAGGATATGCATCTCCTTGGGAATTCGGCTGAGGCGGCGCACACCCTCTGGGGGCATTGGTTCACTCACTCGAAGAGGAAAGCTTAACGCTATGGTAGTTGGGGAAATTTATTCCCGATAGGATTTTGTAAGAGCATGACACGCAAGCAGCAAGCGCGGCAACTAGCGCGGGAGAAAGCACGCTAGCCGGGGCAGTCGCTACGCATCCCGGCCCACAGGCCTTTCCTCGGGCAGGATTATTGCTTTTTCCGGGTTGCGTGCAGCCGTCATGCGCTTGCGAAAGCCATTGCGTTTGCCCACGCGCGTGGTTAAGGCTTTAGCGGCCTTCTTGCTTTGTCTGGCAGGTAGAAAGCTCCGATTAGCGAGAAAGAGCGAGAAGGGATTCATTCAGCTTGCTGAGGTCGGAGTCAACGCGGTAATAGCCGGGGCGCCAGGCGGCCGTTTTTTCTTCTGCATGAAAACGAATCACTGCGAAATCCTGGCCTGTGGGGAAATCCTTGCCGAGGCGGGGAAAGTCTTCGCCCACGTAGGTAGCCGGGTGCTGCTTAACAACGGCCTCGCACTCGTTTATGGAAAGAACTGCCCTCAACATCCCCTGATTTTTTGTGTGTGGCTGGCAGAAGTAGAGGTTCGGCATACGAAGATGATCGTAAATTCCTTAAAAAACGTAAATAGTACTTTTGAACAACGGAACTCCAAATGGTACCAATCGGATAAGGCCGGGCCGCTTTAAGAGAACCTCTTTTCGATCAATGATTTAGCATTTCGTTTCACTCCGGAAAGACCTGTCCGCTAGTCCTGATTCTAGGTTTCGAGGACAGGTCAAAGCGTGCGACGCATCTCCTGTTACAACACGGACATGACTGTGAGGGCGTAGATGCTGGCGCATTCGATGACGCGGCGCAGGTCCACGTACTCGTGGGGGCCGTGCGCGACGGCGAGGAGCCCAGGACCGTAGGCGTAACTCGGGACGCCCTGCGCCGCATAAAAGCGCGCTTCCAGAAGACCGGGGCACAGCTCGAAGCGGGCTTGCGCTCCCGTTACTTCTTGAATTGCGCGTGCCAGCGCCTGTCCCGCGGTGTCTTCTTCGGGATACGCAGCCGAGTCGCCTTCCTGCAGGACTTCCCATTCGAGCGCTATCCCCTGGCGCTGGCACGCGTTCAGAACCTCGATTAACCGGGCCTTCTCGTCCGCCAGGTTTTCCTCCGGGTTAACGCGGCGATCCACGGTGAACCAGCAAGTTTCAGGGACGACGTTGAAGTTCGTTCCGCCACCGCTTTGCCCGCCAAGCATCAGGATGGAATTGCGCGCTTGGCCCGCGCCGATGTTCGGGCGGGTTGTGCGCTGCTCCACTTCGCGCTTCAGTTCTTGAAGGCGCTCAGCAACATAGACCATGCGTTCGAACGCGTTTTCACCTTGGTGTTGCAGACCGGCGTGAGCCGATTTGCCGAAAACGCGGACACGTAAAGAGATGGCCCCGCGGTTGGCATTCCAGACCACCCCGCTAGTCGGTTCGGCCAGCAGCATGCCAACCCCATTCCTACCCAGAATCCCCTGTTCGGCTAGAAGCGCGGAACCGCGCGCGCCTCCGGTTTCCTCATCCGGAACCAAGAGCAGTGTGACTTTGCCGTCCAGGTCCACGCCGCATTCCTTCAGCGCCAGAACCGCATACAGCATGGACACGATTCCGCCCTTCATATCGCAAGCGCCGCGTCCGAATACAAAATGCTCTTTACGGTGCGGGTGAAATTGCTCTTGAGAGTGCGCGGGAACTACGTCGTAGTGGCCATGAAAATAGAAAGTGCGCCTCCCTTGCCCGTAGCTGGCGGAAAGGCAGGCTCGAACTTCATCAGCGGCGCCGATGGGGGACGGCGAAATCCGCTCGACTCGGCAAGCGCAATTTCTCGGCCCTGCTTCCGAAAACCTCCGCAAACTCACGATAATGTCGCCCAGGAGGGTTTTCCGTGGGCACCGCAATGAGATCGGCCAGCAGCGCAGCAATCTCGTCTTCGCGCTGTCGCAGCCAATCCAGCAAATGCCCCGTAGTCTTGTCGCGCTGGATTTTTGCACCCATGTTCGCGTCATGCTCAAACCATTGGTAGATATATCCAAGCCCCATTTTGGAGCCTGTGATACGCTTTGGCGGATTTGGCGTCCCATGAGCCCATGCCCACAGAAACAAAATCTTTTGCTGTAGCCCGCTGGGCAGCGCTCATCTGGGTGCTGACCTGGTTCCCTCTTTATACCTGGTCGTGGGGCTGGCGCAACATGCTGCACCTGTGTGACGTCAGCGTGGTGCTTGCTTGCCTGGGACTATGGTTCCGGCAATCCCTGTTAGTCTCCAGCCAGGCGCTGCTTGCGCCGCTTGTCGGAGTTATATGGAGCCTGGACGTCTTCTGGCGCATAGTGACCGGCCACCACCTAGTGGGCGGCACGGAATATATGTGGGACGCGCGTTACGCACTTTGGCTGCGATTGCTTTCCTGCTTCCACATCGTTTTACCGATTGTGGTGCTCTGGGCGCTGCAAGCTCTCGGCTATGATCCACGCGCTCTGCCGCTGCAAACGGCGATTACGGGGCTTTTGCTGATCGTTTCTCGCTTTTTGTCGCCGCAACTCAACATAAATTATGCGTTCCGCGATCCGTTGCTGCATCGCCCGTTGGGACCGGCTCCCGAGCATCTGCTGGTGATCCTCGCAGGGTCCGTAGCGTTTTTCTTCTGGCCAACGCATCTTTTGCTCGTGCGGGCTTTTCCTTTGGCTAGCCGTGCGGAGTGAAGAAGCTCGAGCGGAGAGCACAAGTGGATACGGACGCAACAAAAGACCGGAAAAAGTACGAAGCGATGCTGGTGACGGCGCTGGCAGAAGCTCGCACAGGTCTTGCCGAAGGCGGCATTCCCATTGGCGCGGCACTTTTTACACGCGAAGGCAAGCTGTTGGGCAAAGGCCATAACCGGCGGGTGCAGGAAGGCGACCCTTCCGCGCACGGAGAGACGGACGCGTTCCGTCGGGCCGGCCGCCAGCGGAGCTACCGCGACAAAATCATGGTCACGACACTGGCGCCCTGCTGGTATTGCAGCGGATTGATCCGTCAATTCGGCATCGGAACCGTCGTCGTGGGAGAGTCGGTAAACTTTCAGGGCGGGATCGATTGGTTGCGCGAGAATGGCATCGAGGTGATTGATCTGCATTCCCGCGAATGCATCGATCTCCTGGCGAATTTCATGAAGGCGCATCCCGAAGTCTGGAAAGAAGACATCGGAGAGGACTGAAACTGCCAAACTGCGCATAACCCAAAGAAGCTGGGACTACTCCCTAGGTGGCAGAGGTGGCATTGAGGTGGCATGCCTGCGATGGACTTCGACGGCCATCGGTGGTATTTGTAAGGCGGTCTCGCCCCGGGGGGGACGCTGTCCGACGCGACCGCCACTTTCACTTGCACAACGGCTCTTACCGCGTTCCCGTCACCTGGAACGAGTACGTCTTGCAAGGACTGCCGGGGCAAAGAGAGAGGGGGCGTCTATGTTTGAGGACACAGAGGAAGTAGAAAAATCAACCGCTCCAAAAGGTATGTGGGCAGGGCTCGCGGTTGTGGCCGTCGTGCTTATTGCCGCAGCCGCCCTTTACTTTCGTTCCACGCGCAGCGAACGCGCAGCGGCTTCGACTAGGCCGAGCGCGGCTGCACAGGCACAGCTTAAAGATGCAGACCCCATGCGCGACCTGAAGGTGCAACGCGCCACCATGAACAAGGATCGCACGGGCACAACCGCCGTTTGGCTCGTAAGCATTGAAAATAAATCTCCGTCCTTGAGCTATAGCGATATCCACTACGAAACCACCTACGTCGATGCCAACAATAATTCCATCCTCGTGAATAAGGGCACCATTCCTGTAACCATCGAACCCGGCGGGCAGAAGAATTCGGAGATTAACGACGCACTCTACCCCGCCGGAACGGCCTGGTACAAAATCCGCATTACCGGAGCAACGGCGTCGGCCCAGTAGAGCGGCAGCAGCGAAGTGAATATGACCGCGACTTCCTCGGATCCATTTCTGCCTGCGGACCTTCCAGCGCAGTTCAATATTGCCGAGCATTTTCTGGATGCGCCTGCTTCCCGGCATCCACACAAGCCAGCTATCGCCGGCGAACCTTTGCAGGTCACCTATTCTGAACTCGCAGGGCTCACAGATCGTGTCGGAAACGCACTGCTCGAATTAGGAGTCGTTCGCGGCGACCGCGTCCTGATCGTGCTCCCAGATTCGGCGGAATTCATTGCAGGTTTCTTCGGAGCTGCGAAAATCGGAGCCGTGGCTGTGCCGGTCAACCCATTTGCTCGTTCGGCGGATTACATCCATTACATCGAAAATAGCGAACCGCGCGCGGCTATCGTTCATTCCGAAGCGCTCGAAGCCTTCCTGCCCGCCTCCAGCGAACGCCCGCAAATGCCGATTGTCGTGGTGACAGAAGGACAAGTGGAAACCCACGGAGTTTCCTGCGCGGTCTGGCACGATTGGATTGCCTCGGCCTCGGATGCTCTTGCGTCTGCGAAGACTTCTGCCGCCGACTCCGCTTTTATGCTTTACACCTCTGGGAGCGGCGGAACACCGAAGGCGGCGGTGCATCGGCATGGCGACATGCTGGTCACTGCGCGCAATTACGCGCAGGGTGTACTGGGACTGCGCGCGGACGATGTGACTTTTTCCACTTCAAAACTCTTTTTTGCCTATGGGCTGGGCAATGGCATGTATTTCCCGCTCGCATTTGGCGCGAGCACGATTTTGAACCCAAAGCGCACCAGCACCGTCCACGCCATTGAATTGGTCTCCAACTATCGGCCCACGATTTTCTTCTCCGTCCCGACTTTCTATGCGGCTCTTCTCCGAGAGGCGGAAACAACCGGCCGACCGCTCGATTTTTCTTCGGTCCGGCTCTGCGTTTCCGCCGGAGAGACGTTGCCCGCAGAAATCTTTGACCGCTGGAAGCAAGCCACCGGCTTGGAGATTCTCGATGGCATCGGTTCAACGGAAATGCTGCATATCTTCATTTCCAGCCGGCCGGGCAAAGGCAAGCCCGGGAGTTGCGGCACGCCTGTGCCCGGCTATGAAGCAAAGATTGTGGATGATGCGGACAATGAGGTGGCTGCCGGCGAAATCGGTAACTTCTGGGTGCGCGGCGCCAGCGCGTTCGCGGAGTACTGGCGCATTCCCGAGTTGACCGCGAGGACCAAACGCGGGGACTGGGTTGTCACCGGCGACAAGTTTCTGCGCGATGCCGATGGGTATTACCACTACTGTGGTCGGGCCGACGACATGTTGAAGATCGCAGGCATGTGGGTCTCCCCCGTGGAAGTCGAGAATGCGCTTTTAGGTCATCCCCATGTGGCAGAAGCGGCGGTAGTGGGCGCGACCGATGATCGCGGGTTAACCTATGCCGTGGCTCACGTCACGTTGCGTGCGGGCTGTGAGGGTTCGAACGAACTAGCCGAAGAAATCCGCGGTCACATTAAGGCGCGGCTGGTTTCACACAAGGTTCCCCGCGAAGTCCGTTTCTGCGGCGAGCTTCCCAAGACGGTCACGGGCAAAATCCAGCGCTTCAAGCTGCGCGCGAGCACCACGCACGGCTGAGCAACGCCCGCGAGTTGGACCACAGCAAAACCCGCCAGCCAAAGGTAGAATGTCCTCACCGAAAATCCGGAGGAAAAGATGACAAAAAAGCCGACGGTCGAAGAGGCCCGACTGCTCCTGGAACTCTACAACCTCAGACGCGAGCCCGAAATGCGCAAAGCACGCCAGTGGTGGCTCACCACGTTTTGGCCGACGTGCGCCGAGGATTTCATGAAAGTGGCCATGGACTTTGGCTCGCAAGAGAACAATTGGCTCCGCCAGGTGGGGAGTTACTGGGGAATTGCCACAACTTTCTTGCTCAATGGCCTCATCAGCGAAAAGTTGTTCTTTGAACCGGCCTTCTGCGGAGAGCTGTATTTCATGTTCGCGAAGGTCCGCCCGTTTTTGAAAGAGATTCGCGAAAAAGCGAAAAATCCCGATCTCTTCTTGCTTTCGGAAAAGGCGATTTACGGTTCCAAGCTGGGCCGCGCACATTTCGAAAAAATAGAGCCTCGCGTGAATATGCTGCGTCCGAAGCAGGGAGCCTGAAGTTGCGCTACGAATCTCCTGTTCAGCTGCTGCTAGGGACCGTTCCGCGGATCGCGTTTGCATTGTCCTTATTTCCGGTTCTGGCCGTGGCAAAAATCCCGCAAACCTGTGGCCCAGGCGTAATTCTGAAATTAAGCGCGCCATGGTCGAGTCAAGGCGGCTTGCTCCTTCTGGAAGTCCGAAGCCGCAAGCCGCTCGCCGAAGTGACTGCCGAGTGGAACTCGAAGAGTGTTCCGTTCTGGCAAGCCTCTGCAGTTGCGCGCCCAGCTTCTTCGAGAGTTGCTGGCGTTGACGTGCGCCGGACAATTCTGGGAGTTGACCTGGAAAAACCGCCCGGCACTTATCCGCTGCTTGTTCACATACAGACAGCCAGCGGCAAACCTGAGAGTTGCACGCTTCAAATTCCGGTTCGTGCTGGCAGGTTCGCCACCGAGAGGCTGCACGTCGAGAAGGAATTCGTCGAGCCCAGCTCCGAACAAATCAAGCGCGCGAACCAGGAGCGTGACAAGTTGCGAGCCATCTTCGACCAGGTGACGCCTCAGAAATTATGGGACGGCGATTTTCGCATTCCGCTGGATGGCGTAACCACAGGAGGCAACTTCGGCAAACGCCGCGTTCTCAACGGCCAGCCCGGCTCGCCTCACAGTGGTGTAGATTTTCCGTCACCGACAGGGACTCCTATTCACGCAGCCCAGAGGGGCCGCGTGGCGCTCGCGCAAGAGCTGTTCTTTTCGGGCAATACCGTGATCGTGGATCATGGGCTGGGTATTTACACCTTCTACGGCCACCTCTCGGAGATCGATGTGAAAGCCGGCGATGAGGTGGAGTCCGGCCAAGTGCTTGGCAAAGTCGGTGCCACAGGGCGCGTAACGGGGCCGCACCTGCACTGGGGCCTTACCGTCGAGCGCGCGCGTGTAAACCCTCTTCAGTTGGTCAAACTCCTGGGAAGCAAGAGCCACTCCGACCGAGGGCAGTAACGCCGAACTAGCGTGCCAAATGGGAAAGCCGCCTGAAACGCATGCTCGCTGCCAGGCACCATTCCAGTGGAGGCAAGACAGGAGAACACAACACGTTAAGCTGCTGTCTCCCCCTACAGCAGAAAGTAATGGAGAATCAAACGGTTACCATCGCAGAGTCTTGCTTAGGGAGACGGCCTGTTTCTACCCTCGTACGCCTTCCAAAAACGAGGGAGTACGGGGGTACTGTTCTCATCTGGCATTTTGTGGTACCGTTTCACCATTGTCCTTGGAGAACTCCACGGGCAGTATGGGGGTGTGTGGGCAAGGTTCGTGCTAGTTACCTCGGTTCTGCTGTTTGTGCGCTTTAGCACGCTGCTGACACGTCACTGCAGGCAAATTCCTTGGGAGCGAGACTGACCCGATAGCCTCGCTGGAGCCTCTGGATCGGATTTGAGGTCAAGCTAGAAATGTCCCTGCTTCATTTTCGCGTCAAAGAACGCCGCCGCACCATAAGGGTGGCTTTGACTGTCCCGCTAACGGTCATTGGAAAGACAGACCCTGGCCAACGCTTCTCGGCTCACACGAACTCGCAATCGGTCAATCGGCATGGAGCGCTGTTTCACCTCGAAGAGATCGTAGTGGCGGGGCAAGCAGTAATCCTGGTCAATGAGCACACGGCCCAGTCCATGGAGTGCCGCGTGGTTTCGATCCACCGCGCGCGCGATGGCAAACAATATGTCGGCGTGGAATTCCTCGCTCCGGAAACGAACTTCTGGCATATGCAGTTTCCGGCCCCGGGAGCGAAACCGCAGCGCCGCGTCCTCCCCAACAAGGCCTCAGCATAGTTAGTCAGTCCCCTCCTAATTCGAGACTGCACCAAACAGCAAGGCCTTAGAATCTCTCTGTGCAAGGGTCGCCCACACGGATTGGCCTGATCTCGGACACTCACGGCTTGCTGCGTCCGCAGGCGCTGGAAGCTCTTCGTGGTTCCGAGTTAATTCTCCATGCCGGCGATGTGGGCCAGCCCGAAATTCTCACCGCACTAGGAGGGATTGCACCGGTGATTGCCGTGCGCGGAAATGTGGACAGGTTCGAATGGGCGCGCACGCTGCCGGAAACCGCCGTTGCCGCAGCGGGCGAGGTCCGGCTTTATGTCCTACACGATGTGCAGGCACTCGATTTGAATCCTGCAGCGGCGGGATTCCACGTCGTCGTGAGTGGCCATTCGCATCAGCCCGGGAAATTCGAGCGCGACGGCGTGCTCTATATCAATCCGGGCAGCGCTGGGCCTCGCCGCTTTCAGCTGCCGGTTTGTGTGGCGCGGTTGAACCTGGGACGCACGCCGTTCGAAACGGAATTTGTCGAACTGCAAGTCTAGCCGTACGTTGACGCACGCAAAGCTTGCCACTCATTTTCCATTGACACGCCTTAGGAACGGCGCATACTTCTATTGTTTCCCCATAGGGGGAGTATGGGCGACAAGGCAGACGTTTGGCAGGGCACTCTCACCCTCATGATTTTGAAAACGCTGGAAACGCTCGGGCCTCTCCATGGGTACGGCATCGCCAGGCGAATCGAACAGATTAGCGGCGAAGTGCTCTCTCTCAATTACGGGACGGTGTACCCGGCTTTGCTGAAACTCGAGCAGGAAGGCTCGATCGAATGTGCGTGGGGCGTCTCCGACAACAATCGCAAGGCCAAATACTACAAACTGACCCGCGCAGGCCGCAAACAATTGGGACGCGAGGCCCGCGAATGGCAGCAAGCCCAAGCCATTCTTGCAAAAGTCCTCTCCGCAGAGCCCTCCACATGAGCCAGGCCTCGAAATCTTTGCGCGCTCGGCACGGAATTGCGAGAAGAAAGGAGCAAGTTTCATGAGCCTCCTGAGATCGATGCGTACCGGGTTTCGGCGGTTCGGCGCCATTTTTTATAAGCGACAGCGTGACGCGGAGTTTGCTGCGGAGTTGAAGAGCCATCTGCAGCTCCACATGGAAGACAATGTCCGAGCGGGCATGACGCCCGAAGCCGCGCGGCGCGAGGCGTTGCTCAAACTCGGCGGCGTCGAACAAACCAAGGAGAATTACCGCGACCGCCGGGGCTTGCCTGTGCTTGGAGACACTTTTTCGCGATTTGCGATTCGCTCTCCGCACGCTGCGCAAATCACCGGGCTTCACCGCGGTCACCATCCTGGTCATTGCGCTCGGGATCGGAGCCACCACCGCGCTATTCACTGTCGTCCGTTCCATACTCCTCACACCGCTGCCGTTTAACGACCCCCAGAGGCTGATCCGCTTGTATGAGTGGAGCGTGAATGACAAATTCCCGTATAACGTGGTTGCTGGCGGCATGTTCGCCGAATGGAAAAAGCGGAGCCATGGCTTCTCGGATTTGGCAATCGTGGGGCCCGACGCCACGGAATACGGCTTGTCGGGAACGGGCGGACAGCTTCCCGAAAAAGTGCATGCCTGGGAGTGTTCTTGGAATTTGTTTCCTCTGCTTGGCGTCAAGCCAATGTTGGGACGCGCGTTCACTGCGGCAGACGATCAACCGGCGGCGAATGGCTCGGCCATCCTGAGCTGGGGATTGTGGAAGCGGCGCTTTGGCGGTGATCCTTCCATCCTCAATCAAACAATTCACCTCAACGCCGAGCCTTATACCGTCATCGGCGTCATGCCGGCCTGGTTCGCTTATCCAGATCAAACTGCGCAACTTTGGACGCCGCTCTACCACGAAGAATCGCCGGAACTGATGCAGTCGCTGGACGATCACGAATTTCGGCCCGTCGGCCGCCTCAAATCCGGCGTAACGGAAGCCCAGGCTACCGCGGAGCTTTCGATCATCACGCGCCAACAGCACGATGCGCACCTTGACATTCCTTTCATCAGTAAGGCCGCAACCAGCCGGCCGTTGTTGGAGGCTACGATCGGAGATGTGAAGAGGCCGTTGTATGTGCTTCTTGCGGCCACCGCTTGCTTGCTCTTGATTGCATGTCTTAACGTCGCCAGCCTTTTGGAACCATTTCTGCGTTTTCGATCAAGGACGAGCAGACTCTCCCGGCGCTTCAAGAATCATCGCGTTCGCTCAGCGCGGGGCAAAGACCGGTTCGCCTGCGCAAATGGCTGCTTTCCCTGGAAGTAGGTCTTACTGTCTTTTTGCTGCTCGGAGCGGGCTTGTTCTTGAAAAGCTACGAGCGATTGCGTTCCTCCGATCTTGGCTGCATTACCAGCAATGTGCTTACCATGCATGTCGATCTTCCGGAAGCGACTTATCGCCAGCCGGCGCAGGTTATAAGTTTTTTTGAGACGTTAGCAGAACGCGTTTGCGCTCTGCCGGGTATGCGCGCCGCCGGACTTGTAACAACAGTTCCCGGTGCTGGCTATGGGGGACAACGGCTTTTCTATTGTGGAACACCCTCCTATTCCCTTGGCTAAGCTCCCTTATGCGATCCACCGCTGGGCCGGTCCCGGATATTTCGCTGCTTTAGGGATTCCCTTCTTGCGGGGTCAAACCTTCGATGCGGACCAGCAGCTGAAGAAAGCAAACGAAGTCATTATCAGCGAATCTTTTGCGCGGCAATACTTTCCCGGTGAGGACCCCATCGGCAAGCACCTGCTCACACTTGGAAACCGACCTTGGAAGATTGTCGGCGTGGTGGGAGATACACGCCATGACATCTGGCTACCTCCCCAGCCCACGATGTACTTCCCATTTGATTCTGGCGAGCAGGAAGGCGCGACGCTTGCAATCCGCTCCACGCGCGACGTTACCTCATTTGCTTTGCCCGTCCAAAAGATCGTCCAACAGTTGGACCCGGAATTGGCGGTTTCCGTGTTGACCATGGACCAACTCATTGGTAAATCCACGCTAGGCGCGAGTTTCGACGCGACGCTACTTCTTGCCTTTGCCGCATTGTCGCTGCTGCTGGCTTCGGTCGGGCTATTCGGAGTTCTTTCCTACATTGTGGCGCAGCGCACACCGGAAATTGGCATCCGCGTCGCTCTTGGCGCGCAGAGAGGTGAACTGCTGCGGCTTACATTGCTCGACGGCCTCAAGCCTGCAGGTGCGGGGCTGGCGATTGGGCTGGTGGGAACGGCGGGCGCGACGAGATTGATCAGCAGCTTGCTTTATGGCGTGGAGCCGTTAGACGCAACGGTGTTTGCCGCCGTTGCCGTCCTCCTCCTCGTCGTAGCTGGATTCGCATGCCTCCTGCCCGCTTGGCGTGCGTCGCGCGTCGACCCGGTAATCGCCCTGCGCTATGAGTGACCTTCGCCCTTCAGAACAAGCTAACGACCGGAGGGCTGCTTCGTCTAACTCTCCTGTGGCATCCGCACATAAACTGTGTTAGCTTGCGGTGGCCATAACACAGGAGGGTGCATGTCCCCATCGAAACTTGACTTGCTGCAGGGAACCTTGGACCTGATGGTTCTGCAAACCCTGGCGGCCATGGGCCCGCTTCACGGCTACGGCATCGCGCGCCGCATCGAGCAGGTCAGCGGCGACGCGGTCCTGCTCAATCAAGGCACGATTTATGCTGCTCTCGTGCGGCTGCACCAGCGGGGATGGATTTCCGCGGAGTGGGGCACGTCCACCAACAACCGCAAAGCCAAGTTCTATTCCATTACCAAACGAGGCCGCAAACAGCTCTCTGAAGACGCTGCTTACTGGCAGCGTCTCTCGGATGTCATGGGCCGCGTGCTCGCGCTTCCTGAAGGGAGCGACAACAAATGACCAACCAGGCTCGTCAATTGTTCCACCGGGTTCGTTCCTTGTTCTTCCGCGGCGAACAAGATCGCGACTTCGATGCGCAAATGTCACATCATCTGGAACTCGCCATCGAGGAGAATCTCCAGCGCGGTTTGTCGCCCGACGAAGCGCGCCGCCAGGCTCTCGTCCGCTTCGGCGGCCCGCAGCAAGCCAAGGAACACCACCGTGAAGCGCGTGGTCTGCCGCTTCTTGAAACTCTGCTGCAGGATTTTCGCTTTGCCCTGCGAATGCTTCGGCGCAGTCCCGGCTTCGCGCTTCTGGCGATTTTTTGCCTGACGCTTGGCATCGGCGCTAATGCTGCGGTTTTCAGTTGGATGGAGGGACTTCTTTTTCGTCCTTACCCGCTCGTTGCAAATCAAGAACGGCTGGTAGCTCTCACGGGAACCGCTCGCGCTCAAGGCCAGACTGACCGTACCGCGCTTTCCTGGCCGGATTTCTTGGACCTTCAAAGAAACTGCAAACTGTTTGACACGTTTTTCGTGAGCAAGATCACCGGGACAACGCTCAGCATCGGCGACCGCGCGCAGGTCGTAACCGGGAGCATTGTTTCCGCGAACTATTTCAATGCGTTGGGAGTTCATCCAATTCTCGGCCGGACGTTTGAGCCCCATGAGGACGGGGGGCGCAGCGCCCATCCCGTGACGGTTATCAGTTACCAGCTCTGGAAGGAACGCTTCGGAGGTGATCCGCAAATCATCGGCAAGACGCAGCGCATGAACGGTGTGCTTCACACGATTATTGGCGTGGCCCCCGCGGGTTTTTACGGAACATTCGTCGGCTGGGCGATGAAGTTTTGGGTGCCGGCTTCCATGGAAGACACGTTCGAGGCCGGCGGCTACAAACTCGAAGATCGCGGTGAGCGTTGGATTGAAGCGTACGGCCGTTTGAAACCCGGCGCCAGTCTGGAGCAGGCGCAGCAGGAAGTTTCCGCGGTGGCGAAGCGCTTGGAGGCGGATTATCCGGCCACCAACCGCGGTCATGGCATAAAGCTCTGGCGCTTATGGCAAACACCTTTCAATAACGCGGGAACGCTGCTCCCCACGTTGGGGATCATGCTTGTGGTTGTGGTGTTTGTACTTTTGATCGCTTGCGCGAATGTGGGCAACCTGCTGCTCGTCCGCTCTTTCGCGCGAAGGCATGAAATCACCGTCCGCGTCGCGGTGGGCGCCGGGCGGAGGCGCCTGCTGCAGCAGCTTCTCATCGAAGGGCTGGTCCTTTCCGCGCTGGCAGCAACCGGCGGACTCCTCATGGCTCGCTGGTGCAGCCATTTGCTCGTACTGCTCCTGCCCGTGAGGAACGGAAACGCCATGCACCTGCCCGGCGATATGGACTGGCGCGTGATGGCGCTGAGCGCCGCGGTTTGCCTGATCGCGACGTTGCTGTTTGCTCTGTTCCCTGCGATGCAGACCAGCAAAATCGATCTGGCTGCCACGCTACGATCGGAAATGGCGGGCGTAGTTCATGGGCGCAGCAAATCCTGGGTGCGCGCTGGACTGGTCGTGGTCCAAGTATCCTTGTGCTTCATTTTGCTCGTGGGAGCGGGCCTGCTCTTGCAAAGCCTGCAAAGAATTCGCACGGACAGCCCGGGCTTTTCGACCAACGGCGTATTGGTCACGGCGGTGAATTTAGTGTCGTCGGGATACGACGTGCCGCGCGCGAAGAGTTTTCACGACGAACTGATCGACCGCGTCCGTGCGCTACCAGGTGTGGAGTCCGCTGCGCTGGCACGCCAAACACCCTTGGGCTACGGCACTTTTTCGTCGGCGCCCATTGCCGTAGATGGATATCAATCCCCTCCGGGCGAGCAGCCCTCCGCCGATTACAACCAGGTTGGCCCCGGATACTTCGCTACCATGGGAATCCCACTCGTGTCCGGCCGCGAATTCACGCGCTCCGACAACGAAACCGCGGCTCCCGTCGCCATCGTCAACGAAACCATGGCCGCGCATTATTGGCCTGGCAAAAATCCCCTCGGCGAGCGCCTGCAAGTCAAAGACAAGTGGCTGCGGATTGTGGGCGTAGCGAAAACCTCGAAATACTACAGCATGCGCGAACTGCCCCGGCCGTTTTTCTACGTTCCACTACGGCAGAATTTTTCCGTCGGCGCCGCGTTGAATATTCGGACCAAGCTGCGGCCTGAGATCATGGCTGCAGCACTGTCTCGCGAACTGAAAGCCATGGACGCGAACCTAGCCCTGTATGAAGTGATTTCGCTTCAAGAACAGTTGGATCGCTCCACATCTCCCCAAAAAGTCGCCGTCACCTTGACGGGCATCTTGGCTGGACTGGCTTTGGTGCTCGCCGCCATCGGACTCTATGGCGTCATGTCGTACACCGTGTCGCAGAGCACGCGGGAGCTGGGTCTGCGCATGGCGCTCGGCGCGCGCACGCCCGAACTGTTCCGGCTCGTAATTTCTCGAGGCCTCGCTCTGACTATTGGCGGAATTTTACCAGGTGCGGCGGCGGCGCTCGCGTTGACGCGCCTGCTTGGCTATTTGCTTTACAAAGTGAGCCCTCGCGACCCGGTGGCCTTCGGTTCGGCCTTTCTGGTCTTGACAATCATCTCGTTGGTCGCATGTTTCTTGCCGGCTTGGCGTGCGACGCGCGTGGATCCGATCGTCGCTTTGAGGCACGAGTGAGTATGTCCAAAGCCTGGAGTCTAGACGAAGGGAACACCAGCAAATGACAGACCGCCTGCGCCAATTGCTCCACCGCTTCCGCTTCCGCTTCCGCTTCCTCTTCCGCAGCGCCCAACTCGACTGCGACCTCGACGCGGAAATGTGCGGTCCGCAACAGGCTAAGGAGCAGCACCGCGAAGCCCGGGGGTTGCCGTTCCTCGATACGCTGGTGCAGGACCTTCGTTTTGCTTTTCGCATGCTGCGCAAGTCTCCCGGCTTCACGGCCATGGCCGTTCTCACGCTCGGTCTCGGCATCGGCGCCAACACCGCCATCTTCTCGGTTGTGAATAGCGCTCTCCTTCGCCCGCTGGCCTATCGCGAGCCGCAACAACTTTATTTGGTGCGCGAGATTGTGCCGCAAATGGCCAAGTTTGCTCCGACTCTCGGCGCAAACATCCCCGATTTCCGCATTTGGCAGAAGCAGGTCCATTCGTTTGCCGACATCGCAATTGCCGAGTCGACCAGCGCAGATCTTAGCGGCGCGGGGGAGCCCGAAGTCATTCGTGGCGTTCGCGCTTCCGCGAATATCTTCGACGTGCTCGGAGCGCAGCCTGCGCTGGGAAGAGCTTTTTTGCCAGAGGAAGACCAGGCCGGTCGCGGCAACGTCGTGCTCCTTACCGATGCCTTCTGGCGCGCCCGCTTCAGTGGCAACCCGTCAGCGCTCGGCAAAACTATGGTACTCGACGGGGTTCCTCACGAAATCGTAGGCATCCTGCCGGCGTCTTTTCGCTTTCCTGCAGCGTTGGGAGGCGCCAACAACACCACTCGCGTGGCTTTTTTCGAGCCGCTAAACGGCCTGAAATTCTATGAAGAAGGCTTAATTGGTGAATTCGATTTTGGCGCCTTGGCACGACTGAAACCGGGCGTAAGTCCCGAGCAGGCGCTCGCCGAGCTGAACGTGGTCCAAGCACAAATCGCCAAGCAGGCTAGCGAAGGCGTGGACCTCCTGGGGGCGCTCAAGCCGCTCGAAGCGGAAGTGATCGGGCCCGCGCGGCTCGGGTTGATTTTTCTTCTTGGCGCAGTTGGCGTGGTATTGCTAATCGTCTGCGCTAATCTTGCGGGTCTGCTCCTCACGCGCGTTCCCGGCCGCATGCGGGAAGCCGCGATTCGCGTGGCGCTTGGCGCAACCCGCGCGCGGGTCATTCGCCAAATGCTGACGGAAACTTTCCTGCTCAGCCTTGCCGGTGGCGCACTCGGTGTGTGGATTTCCGTTTTTGCCGTGAAATGGTTTGTACATCTTGCGCCGGTGGCGATTCCGCGGCTCGATGAAGTGCAAATGGATGCGCGCGTGCTGGCGTTCGCGCTGCTCGCTTCGATTGCCACTGGCTGCCTGTTCGGCATTTTGCCCGCTTGGGGTGTCACGCGTTTCGCGCCGCTCGACACGCTGAAATCCGCCAGCGCCGCCACAACGGAAAACCGCAAGACTCGTCGTCTCCGCGAAGCCTTGGTTGGCTTTGAAGTGGCATTGACCACGCTGCTCCTGATTCTTGCAGGTCTTTTGACGGCCAGCCTGGGGCAACTCCTCCGGGACAACGCAGGTTTTGCAGTTCAGAATGTCCTTGTTGCTGGCGTCGATCTTCCTCCGCAAAGCTACTCTCAACCCGACGTCCGCTTGCACTTTTATGATCTTGTACTTGCCGGCATTCAGTCATGGCCCGGAGTTCAAGCCGCTGGCTGGGTGAGTCTTCCTCCTCTTGCGGGCGAAGGAAGCGTTACGGGTATTCGCCTTCCCGGCGACCAACAGCCGAATGCCGAAAGGACGGTTGCCAATTACCGCCCGGTCAGCCCCGGTTATTTTTCTGCGATGGGCATCCCGCTATTGAAAGGCAGCTTTTTTGGGCCCGCAGACCGCGGACGAAAGGTGGTGATCGTCTCGCAAAGCATCGCCGATCGCTTCTGGCCCGGGAAGAACCCGATCGGCCAGACCTGCGTAACCGAGTGGGGCCCAGACGTTGCTGCGCAAGTCGTTGGCGTGGTCGGAGATATCCGCACGGTGCGTCTCGACGAACCACCCTTAATGATGGTCTACGTACCAGAAAAGTGGACCAATGCATATACCGTTCCTACTTCGGCCTCCATCGTACTCCGCACTGCTAACGATCCTGCGGCATCGGCCGGTGCCATCCGCCAGTTGATTCACGGCATTGACGCAGATGTGCCCATTACGTCCGTGCATCCCATGACGCAAATCGTGTCGCAATCGGTGGACGACCGCCGCTTCCCTATGTTTCTCGCGATTGCGTTCGCCGTGTTCTCCCTGGTGCTGGCCTCGCTGGGCATCTTCGGCGTGGCTGGGTATTCCGTCGAGCAACGCCGTCAGGAATTGGGGATTCGCATGGCTCTGGGCGCAGATAGGAAGCGCTTGTCCCGCATGGTCCTGCGTCAAGGCCTGGCTCCTGTTGCTCTTGGACTCGCTACCGGTGTAGTCGCCGCGATTTTTGCCGGCAGGCTGATCCGGAGCCTGCTCTTTGGCGTGAGCGCGCACGATCCGCTCATGTTCGGGATTGTTGCTCTCGTGGTCGCGATCGTCGCGACGGTAGCCAGTTACATTCCTGCACGCCGTGCCATGCGCGTCGATCCGATTGTTGCGCTGCGCTACGAATGATTATGGCCGAGGTCCATGCAATTTCCTCGGAAGAAGGATCCACATAGGATGGGCCCTCTCAGCCAGCTGCTATACCGCCTGCTCTCTTTCTTTTACCGCGCCCGACTCGACCGCGAGCTCGACGCCGAGATGTCGTCCCATCTGCAATTCGCTATGGAAGAAAATCTCCGGCGCGGCCTTGCTCCAGAAGAAGCCCGTCGCCAGGCTCTCGTCCGCTTCGGCGGCCCGCAGCAAGCCAAAGAGCAGCACCGCGAAGCGCGCGGCCTTCCTTTCCTCGATATGTTTCTCCAGGATCTTCGTTTCGCCTTTCGCATGCTGCGCAAGTGCCCGGGCTTCACGGCTGTAGCCGTGCTCACTCTAGCGCTCGGTATCGGCGCCAACGCCGCCATCTTCTCGGTCGTCTATGCCGTTTTGCTGAAGTCCTTGCCGTATCCTCAAGCCGATCGCCTGGTGATGGTCTACGAAGACGTCCGCCTGCCGAATTACCAAAATGATAGAAATGAAGTTTCCCCGGGAAATTTTTCGGACTGGACGAAACAAAACACGGTCTTCGAAAATGTGGCCGCCTATCGCAACCGTAGCTTTAATCTCGCCGAAACCGGCGAGCCGCTGAGGGTCGAAGGCGAACTGGTCACGGCCAATTTTTTCACGACTTTGCAAATCGATCCGGAACTCGGTCGGGGTTTTGTCGAACAGGAAGATCATCCCGGTGCTTCACACGTCGTCCTGATGGCCGACAGTTTGTGGAAGAGCCGCTTTGCATCAGACCCGCAAATTCTTGGCAAGAAAATTCTTCTCGACGGTGAAAGCTACGAGGTCGTCGGCATCGCGCCGCCCGGATTCCATTTTCCCGATTTCGACGACCAACTCTGGGTCCCGATCGCTCTCTCGCCTGCCGAGCGCGAAAATCGCGGCAGTCACTATATGGAAGTGTTTGCGCGCCTAAAGGCTGGCGTGACGCTCGAGGGGGCGCAAGCAGAAATGTCCGTGATCGCGAGGCATCTCACGGCGCTCTATCCCAAGTCGAACACCGGCCAGAGCGTCAACATTGTTCCCCTCCAGGAAGATCTCGCCGGTCCCGTGCGGCCCACACTCCTCGTGCTGTGGGGCGCCGTAGGCCTAGTCTTGCTGATTGTCTGCGCAAACGTTGCAAACTTGCTCCTGGCGCGCGCCTCGGCGCGTCATCGCGAAATCGCCATTCGTCTGGCGCTCGGAGCAAGTCGCTCCAGGCTCCTCCGTCAATTGCTGACCGAAAGCACTCTCTTGGCGCTTGGTGGCTGCGCGTTCGGTCTGCTCCTGGCGCGTTGGGGAGTGAGCGCACTCAAGTTGCTTGCCGCCGAGCGGCTTCCGCGCACGGACGAGTTCAGCCTCAACCTTTCCGTACTTCTTTTCACTTTTGCGATTGCGATTCTTGTAGGTCTGGTTTCTGGCCTGGCCCCCGCCCTTCAGTCTGGCCGCGAAAACGTCCAAGAAACACTAAAGTCGGGGTCTCGCGACTCCGCGGCTGGCTCTCGGCTGCGCCTGCGCCATCTTCTCGTGGTCGCAGAGATTGCTTTGGGCGTGCTCGTCGTCATTGGCGCCGGCCTGCTCCTCCGCAGTTTCCTCCGCATCCAGCAAGTCCCCCTCGGCTTCCAGCCCCAAGGAGTTCTCACCTTTCGCGCAATTCCCCGCGGCCAAAAATATTCGGATCCGGCTCAGCGCTCCGACTTTTACCAGCAGGCCATCGAGCGAATCGGCGCCCTTCCCGGCGTGCAATCCGCCGCGGCTGTCACCTTCCTCCCACTCACCTTCGTTCGTGGCAGCAAAGGCTTCGTCATCGAAGGCCGCCCGCCCATCGCGCCTGGCCAAATCCCCATGGCTGGTTATGACGTAGTGACGCCACGATACTTTGCCACCATGCACGTTCCCTTGCGCGAAGGAAGAGATTTTTCCTGGAGCGACACGCCCTCAAAGCAGCCCGTCATCATCATCAATGAAGCCATGGCCAGGAAGTATTGGCCGCAAGAAGACCCTCTCGGGAAGCGCATCAAGGAAGGCGGACCGGATGATCCCTGGCTGACCATTGCCGGAGTGGTCGGCGACGTTCGCGAGTTCGATCCCCTCACGCCTCCTCGCCCGACGATGTATTTTCCCATCACACAATTCCCCAACTCCGGCGGAATTTTGCGCGATTGGGTCGTTCGCACGACCGGCGGTCCGCTCACGGTGGCGGCCTCGGTTCGCATGGCTATCTGGTCTGTAGACCAAGATCTGCCCGTTACGCGCGTTCGCACCATGGAAGAAGTGCGTTCCATTTCCATCGCCCCCCAGCGCTTGAATCTCTTGCTTTTTGCGCTCTTCGCCGCGCTCGCGCTGGTCCTGGTAACTGTCGGCATCTACGGAGTAATGTCCTACAGCGTCGCGCAGCGCACGCGCGAAATCGGCATCCGTGTCGCCCTTGGCGCGCGAGGAAACGATGTCCTGCGGCTCGTACTTGCGCACGGCTTTCGCCTCGCCGCGCTTGGCTTGTTGCTCGGCGTGACCGCGGCTTTCGCGTTGACACGTCTCATGACCAACATGATCTATGGCGTCAGTTCCACCGACGCCGCAACCTTTGTCACCGTCGCGGTTTTGCTTGCGTCTGTCGCGCTGGTGGCGTGTTACATCCCCGCCCGTCGCGCGTTGCGCGTCGATCCCTTGATTTCTCTTCGCTACGAATGAGGCAGACATTGTGGCCATGCTTTTCTTCAGTTAGTTGAGACCTTCAGGAAGGCCCTCGAGGTCGGAGGTAACGACAAATGATTTCCTGGCTCCAACGCGCGCTCTATCGCTTAGGCTCCATCTTCCGTCGCCAGAGGCTTGACCGCGATCTCGACGCGGAAGTGTCGGCTCATCTGCAATTCGCCATGGAAGAAAATCTTCAGCGCGGCCTGTCGCCTGCGGAAGCGCGCCGCCAGGCCCTTGTGCGTTTCGGTGGTGCCCAGCAAGCCAAAGAACAGCACCGCGAAGCACGCAGCCTGCCGCTTCTAGAAACTTTGCACCAGGATCTTCGCTTCGCCTTTCGCACGCTACCGAAATCTCCCGGCTTCACCGCTATCGCCGTGCTTACTCTCGCCCTCGGCATCGGCGCCTCAACTTCCATCTTCTCGGTCGTCGATGCCGTTCTGCTCCGTCCTCTCCCGTATCCGCGCCCCGAACAGATCGTCCGTGTGTGGGAGCAGGCTCCTGATGGCCACCGCATGAACCTAGCAGACCCGAATTTCCGTGACTTCCGCACCCAGAACGACACCTTCTCCAGCCTCGCGTCATACGGCTATGACTTCACTTCCGTTTCAGGAGGAACTGAGCCTGTTCGCGTTGACGTGGCTACGGTGTCGCGCGATTTTTTCAAATCCCTCGGTGTTGAACCTCTTCTAGGGCGCACCTTTGTACCGGAAGAACAGCGATTTCACGGAGCTCCGGCAATCGTCGTCAGCTACGGCTACTGGCAGAGATATCTTGGCGCCGCAACGGATCTCTCCGAGTTCCATTTGACCATGGACGGAGGAGTCTACTCCGTTGTGGGAGTGATGCCCGCGGGTTTTGACTTTCCGCCGACCGTCGCTGCCTGGATTCCGCGCGAACTCTTCGGAGAAGATAGCGCTGTCGCTTCCCGCACCGCGCACAATTGGCGAGGCATCGGCCGCCTCCGCGATGGTGTTAGCGTGGCCCAAGCTCGCGCCAACCTCAGCACCATCGCGCACCGCATCCGGGAGCAATACGGAAACGAAGTTAACCTCACGGACGCTGCCGTAGTTCCTCTCGCCGAGGCCATGGTTGGCGACGTTCGCACCGCTCTTCTGAACCTTTTGGGAGCCGTCGGCCTCCTTCTTCTAGTGGCCTGTGCCAATGTCGTCGGACTGCTCTTGGCGCGCACATCCGCCCGTCAAAGAGAGTTAGCCGTGCGTGCGGCGCTAGGAGCCGGCCGCCGCCGTCTCATGCAACAGTTTCTCGCGGAATCTTTCGCACTTTCCTTGACCGGAGGTGTGCTGGGTCTTTTCCTCGCAATGGCCACGGTCAGGATCCTCCCTGTAATTCTTCCTGCCAACCTGCCACGGCAGCAAGGCATCTCTGTCAACACACCGGTTCTGCTTTTCGCTTCAGCCGCGGTGGTAGCGGTCGCCGTTCTGCTTGGCCTTTTTTCCGCCTGGCGCGCCGCTACCGGAGATCTTCAGGAAGCGCTGAGTGCAGGCTCTCGCAGTCATAGTGGCAGCGGCGCCAGCCATCGCCTGCGCAGCTTTTTGGTGGTCGGGGAAATTGCCGTCACGCTTGTGATTCTGGTTGGCGCCGGTCTCCTTGGCCGTAGCTTTTTGCGGCTTATTTCCACAAACCCAGGCTTTCGCCAGGACAACCTGATCACCATGGAGTTCTCAATTCCCGGCCCATTAAGGCCAATAACTGTGGGGCAATCAACCATCGCTCGCCAAATCGATCTACTGGACGATATCGTGGCTCGCCTCCGCGCCATTCCCGGCGCTGAAAGGGTGGGTTTGGCTGGCGCCATACCTGTCGCGGCTGGCGACAACCTCGCCGACGGCGGATTTCTCATTCTCAACGACCAAAAGTCGCCTACGAACTGGGAGGAATGGGGTCGCATGGCTTTGAATCGCTCGCAA
>Ga0209153_1000129_pt1 | contig 39596 bp, 38 predicted proteins | sample GraSoiAngelo_120_FD_185877 | JGI IMG/M metagenome (GOLD analysis project Ga0209153, IMG submission 185877) | Grasslands soil microbial communities from the Angelo Coastal Reserve, California, USA - 14_0919_09_20cm (SPAdes) (version 2) | ecosystem: Environmental > Terrestrial > Soil > Grasslands ... | reverse complement strand
GATACATGAACCTGTTCATGTTTTCCATGCTGATGCTCGTCCTGGCGAACAACATGCTCCTCATGTTTGTCGGTTGGGAAGGCGTGGGCCTGTGCAGCTATTTGCTGATCGGATTTTATTTTTTGAGAAAGTCCGCCACGAATGCTGGCAATAAAGCGTTCATCGTCAATCGCATCGGCGACGCAGGTTTCATACTCGGCATTTTGCTCACCGCGGTGACCTTCGGCACGATTCGATTCACGTCGGCCGGTTTGGCAGATGCCGCAGCGGGTTCAGGAATCCTTCAAGCGCTCCACAGCGCTCTCAGCGAGCACATAATTGCCGCCGGCGCTCCGGTGCTCACCACCATTGCGCTTCTGCTCTTCGTAGGCGCCTGCGGAAAATCCGCGCAGCTTCCTCTTTACGTCTGGCTGCCCGACGCGATGGAAGGCCCAACTCCGGTCAGCGCGTTAATCCACGCCGCCACCATGGTGACCGCCGGCGTATACATGGTTGTGCGCATGAATGCCATCTATCAGCTTGCGCCGTTGGCGATGGACGTCGTCGCCGTCGTCGGCGTGGTCACCGCGATTTTCGCGGCGTCCATGGCGCTCGTGCAAAACGACATCAAGAAAGTTCTCGCCTACTCCACCATCAGCCAGCTCGGCTACATGTTCCTCGCCCTCGGCGCCGGTGCTTTTGCGGCCGGCATTTTCCATCTGATGACCCACGCTTTCTTCAAAGCGCTATTGTTCCTCGGCGCAGGCAGCGTCATTCACGCCATGTCCGGCGAGCAGGACATCCAGAAAATGGGCGGCCTGTGGGACAAAGTTCCGATTACCGCGAAAACCTTCCTCGTGGCCACGCTGGCGATCGCCGGTATTCCTCCCCTCGCGGGATTCTTCAGCAAAGACGAGATTCTAGGGCGGGCATTCGAGCGGCACCCGGCTTTGTGGATCGTCGGTTTCATCACCGCGGGAATGACCGCGTTTTACATGTTTCGGTTGGCCTTCCTCACTTTTTTTGGCTATTCGCGCGCCGACCAACACGCGCAAGAGCATGTCCACGAATCGCCCCGGTCGATGACCATCCCGCTGATGATTCTAGCTGTGCTCTCTATCATCGGTGGTTGGATCGGCTGGCCCCCGTCCTTGGGCGGCAGCAATCAATTCGAAAAGTTTCTCGAGCCGGTTACCTCCACCGCCGGATCGATGGAGTCCGCCAAGGCGGTTACGCAAACCTCCACGACGGAATATCGTTTGATGATTGCCTCCATCGCCATTGCAGTTGCCGGCATCTGGCTGGCCTACGAGTTCTATCGCACCAAGCGATTTGCGCCTGAAATCGTGGCTGGAAAAATGGGTCCTTTTTACAAACTGCTCTTCCGTAAGTATTACGTGGACGAGATTTACGATGCTCTCTTTGTGAACCGCACCAAAGATCTTGGCACGTTGCTCGGCCAATTCGACGCCAAAGTCATCGACGGCGTCGGCGTGGACGGTACCGGCTGGCTGGCGCGTTTTGGCTCGACGCTTTCCATGTGGTGGGACAAGTGGATCATCGACGGGCTGCTCAACTTTGGCGCAAAGTTCACGCAGCTGCTGAGCTTCCCGGTCCGCTTCCTGCAAACAGGAACCTTTTCCAGTTACGCGCTGTTGATTTTGCTGGGGCTGGCAATTCTACTCGGTTATTACCAACAACACCTGCATATCGTGTTGCGCGGAGCGCGCTGAAAGGCGAAGCATGGACTTTTTCGCAAATCACATCTTGAGCGCAGTTCTCTTCACGCCGCTCGTGGGCGCCACTCTCTTGCTCTTCATTCCTCGCGAAGCGGAGCTGGCCCACAAGATCGGCGGTAATCTCTTTGGTGTCCTCGGATTTCTGGTCTCCCTCCCGCTGGTTTTCTGGTGGAAGCCTGGGCTTGAGCCGTTCTCCTTCCAGGAAAACGTTTCCTGGATTCCTTCCATCGGCGCGCGCTATCACCTCGGCATCGATGGCATCAGCCTGCTGCTGGTCATGCTCACCACTTTCCTCGGGATGATCGCCATCCTTTCTTCCTGGAGCGCCATTCACCAACGCACCAAGGAATACTACATTTTGCTGCTGCTCTTGCAGACCGGCATGATTGGCGTCTTCATCTCGCTCGACTTCTTCCTCTTCTACGTTTTCTGGGAAGTGATGCTCGTTCCCATGTACTTTCTCATCGGCGTTTGGGGAAGCGACCGCCGCCTCTACGCCGCTATCAAATTCTTCCTCTACACGCTCGCCGGTTCAGTGGTCATGTTGCTGGCGATTCTGGCGCTCTACTTCTACGCGCCGGTGGCGCCGGGTGGGACGCGCACGTTTGATGTTCCAACGTTGCTTGCCGCCGCGCAGCATTTTTCCGACCCGCTGAAAGTTTGGCTGTTCTGGGGTTTCTTCTTCGCGTTTGCCATCAAGGTGCCGATGTTCCCGTTCCACACTTGGCTGCCCGACGCGCACACCGAAGCGCCCACCGCGGGCTCCGTCATCTTAGCCGGTGTTTTGCTGAAGATGGGCACGTACGGCTTCATCCGCTTTTCTCTGCCGCTGCTGCCCGTGGACTCCGTGTTGCGCGCGCGCATCATCCAGATCGTCATCGTGCTTTCGCTGGTCGCCATCGTTTACGGCGCGCTCGTCTGCCTCATGCAAAAAGACATGAAGCGCTTGATTGCTTACAGTTCCGTCAGCCATCTTGGTTTCTGCACGCTGGGAATTTTTGCGCTCACCCCCAACGGCCTCGCCGGCAGCGTAATTCAGCAGATCAATCACGGCATCTCCACTGGCGCGCTCTTCTTGATTGTCGGCGTGCTTTACGAGCGGCGCCACACGCGCATGATTTCCGAATTCGGCGGCCTCGCAACGCCGATGCCGAATTTCGCCGCGATTTATCTGATCATCAGTCTCAGTTCGTTGGGCATGCCGCTACTGAACGGCTTCATCGGTGAATTCACGATTTTGCAGGGCGCGTTTCAGGTCAGCAAAGCCTGGGCCGCCTGGGGTGTGCTTGGCGTAATCCTGGGCGCGGCGTACTTGCTATGGCTCTACCAGCGCGTCATGTTCGGCTCAGTAACCAATCCTGTGAACGAACATCTTCCCGACCTGAACCTGCGCGAAATGGCCACGCTGGTTCCGCTCGTTTTTGTGGCCTTTTGGATCGGCATCTATCCCAAGCCATTTTTCACCCTCATCGAAAAGCCGGTGCAGAAAATCGTCGAGCAGGTGAACCCCAATTTCTATCAGATGGAGCGCGCGAAACTGCCGCCTGTGACCGCGCCAACCGCGATGGCGGAAGCGAAATAAACCGGCCAAATGCCTATGCACATTGCTATTTTCAGCGCGCTGACCGAATACCTCCGGGGAGATGGCGCCGTCATTCTCCCCGAAGTCGAGCTCACGCTTTTTGGCTTGGGCATTCTCCTGATCGACTTCACGCTCGGAGTTAAAGAACGCTATCTGAACGCCGGATTGGCCCTGGCGGGCACCGCCTTCAGCGCCTTCACGGTTTGGAAGCTGCGAATTCCCGTGGAAGCGAACGGCTCCCTGTATGGATTTCACGATTCCGTCACCGTCGATCCTTTCTTTCTTTTCTTCGCTGCGCTTTTTCTCGCCGCCACCGCGTTGGTGATTTTGCTCTCGGTGAAATTCCTGGAAATCGAGCAAGAACAGGAAGGTGAGTATTACGCCCTCTTGCTGTTCGCCTGTGTCGGCATGATGTTCATGGCTTCGGGCTTTGACCTCATCGTCATGTTCCTGGGCCTCGAAACCATGGCGCTCAGTTTCTACGTTCTCACCGGCTTCTTGCGCCGCGAAAAGCGTTCGAATGAAGCGTCGCTGAAATACGTTCTCCTCGGTGCCTTTAGTTCGGCCATTCTGGCTTACGGCTTCTCTCTTCTTTATGGCCTCACCGGCACAACCAACATCTCCAACATCAAGCTGGTTTTCAGTTCCGACGCGGGCCTCTCAAGAATAATTGAGTTGAGCCAGATGCCGGGCGCCGGAGGGCTTCAAGCTCAAGCGCTGCTGGCGGAAAGGTATCCCGCTGCGCTGCACCTCGATCCTTCCTTGTTCGCGCATCAAACGATCCTTGCGGCGGCCGCTTTCATCCTCGTCGCGGTCGGATTGTTCTTCAAGGTCGCGGCCGTACCGTTCCATCAATGGGCGCCGGACGTTTATGAAGGTGCGCCGACGCCGGTTACGATTTTTGTCAGCGTTGCGTCCAAGACCGCCAGTTTTGCGCTGCTTCTCCGGTTGTTCTTGGTCGTGTTCTGGGGTACTCAAGTGAACTGGATGTATCTTGTCGCGGGAATTGCGGTTGCCTCGCTCACGTGGGGCAACCTGGCCGCGTTGACGCAGACCAATGTCAAGCGATTGCTGGCATACTCTTCGATTTCTCACGCCGGCTACGTGCTGCTCGGCCTGGTCGCCGGAAACAAAACGGCCATGACCGGCATTGGCTATTATCTGCTTGCCTACATCTTCATGACTGCCGGCGCTTTTGCCATCCTCATCGTGTTGCGGCAAAAAGGTCTCATCGGCGAGGAACTGGAAGATCTCAATGGTCTCTATCAACGCAGCCCCTCATCCGCCGTGCTGCTCCTGATCTTCATGCTTTCCCTCGCAGGCATTCCTCCCACGGCCGGGTTCATGGGCAAGTATTTCATTTTCCTCGCGCTCATTGAAACGAAACATCCCGTACTCGCGGTCTTCGCCGTTCTCTACATCGTTCCCGCGCTCTACTACTACTTCCGCATTGTCGTTCACGCCTGGCTCAAGGCTCCCGGCGATGCGCCGCGTCCCGTCATGAGCAATGCGCAAGCCGTGGCGCTCAGCGTAGCAGCGTTTGTCACCCTGGCGGCTGGGTTGTATCCTGAGCCCTTCACGCGGCTTGCTCAATATGCCTTCGGACGATAAGCCCAACCAGAATCCGCCGGCGGCGCCGGCAAAGAAAAAAGCGAGAGATTTTGCCTCTGGTCCGGCGCTCGCTCTCGAGTTGCCTTTCACTTTGGCTGGACCGATCGCCGTGGGAGCCGCGATGGGCTATTTCTTCGATCGCTGGCTGCACACGAAGCCCTGGCTGACGCTAATCCTCGGCGCGCTGGGCTTTTTTGCCGGCCTGCGCGAAGTCCTGCGCCGGCTCCCCGCCGGCGACAATGGAAGCTCACGCAAGTGATGCGGCTTCTCTGTCGGGGAGCATGCTGCGCCCCAGCTTGGCATTCATCGCTAATCTCGAATACAGCGCTGGTTTGTAGCAAATCCCTTCCTCTTGGGCGCCAACAACGGGGGCTGAAGTGCCGGACTTAGACACCCCTGCCCAAACCGAGCACCGCATCGGCTGGCTCACTTTGCTTTTCGGGTTTGCAGCCGCAGCCGTTGCCGCAGCGCTCCACCACAACCTCTGGTCCGCCGGCCTAGCGATCGGCACGATACTCGGGTGGCTCAACTTCCGCTGGCTGAAGCGCGCCGTGGACGCGCTGGTCATCGTTTCCACAGCTCAGGAAGGCCGCGAACAGCCGAAGGTGCCTGCAACCACTTATCTTGCTGCCCTGTTTCGCTACGGGTTGCTGAGTCTCACAGTCTATGTTATTTTTGTCGTTCTACACGTTCCCCTTGGCAGCTTGATTTTGGGTTTTTGCGCCTTAGCAGCGGCGGCCATCGTGGCGAGTGTGTGGGAAATCTTGTATCCTGCGTAAGGACAAATGCACGAACCACCAACTTGGCTGACGCAGTTCGTGAATCATCACCTTGGGCACTATGCCTTAGCCTTGCTGGCCGCCTTGCACATCCAGCCGGGCAACCCCGAGCTGCCTATCCCCGACCATGTGGTAATGGCCGTGGTTGTCGTTATTATCGGGACGATTCTCGCTCTCGTTCTGCGCTCGCGGCTCTCCGTCGAGAAGCCCGGCGCATTGCAACAGGTTGCGGAAATGCTGCTCACCAATCCCTTGAGTTTCGGCATCAAGGACCTTCTGGAGGAGAACATCCAACACGGCGCGAGCGAATTTATTCCCTTTGTCGGGACCATTTCCGTATTCGTGCTCCTCGGCAATCTCTTGGGTGTGTTTCCCGGTAGCTTTTTGAAAGCTCCGACGGGCGCAAGTGTGACCGTTCCTCTGGCCTGTGCCGTTCTCACTTTTATCCACTTCAACTCGCAAGGCGTCCGGCGCCACGGCCTTCTTGGCTACCTGCTGACCTTCGCGGGTTCCCCCAAAGACTTCGCCGGGTGGATCTTGGCCATCCTGCTGTTTCCCGTCGAACTCGTTAGCACCAGCGCGCGCATCCTTTCTCTCACCGTTCGTCTCTGGGCCAACATGTTCGCGAGCGACCTGATCTATCTGATTTTCCTGGGGCTGCTCGCCGGAGGCGCCAGCTTCGGCTGGAGCAAGTCTCAGGTGCTTGGCATCGTTCTCGCCGTCTTCCCGGCGACCATCCCGATCCTTTTCATCGGGCTGCACATTTTTGTGTCCTTCATTCAGGCGTACGTCTTTACCGTTCTTCCCGCCGTCTACCTGGGCTTAGCCACGGCGGAAGAGCACGGATGAGCTTCGGATTTATCCTTGTAGGGGCGCAGCATGCTGCGCCCCATTCGAGCAAGGTTGTCCATCAACGAGGACCCAGTGATAACCGCAGCGCAATTCTCGATGCGCGGCGGAAGAGCATGGATCGGGTTTTGACTTTGTCGTTCAAGGGGCGCGCTTAGCGCGCCCCTTGTTAACTCCAGCCTGGTGCGCACCGGTTGGAGGTTTTCATGTAGCGCGGGGCTTTTGGCCCGGCATCTTGTGCGCGAATCGGCTTTCGTTTCGCCGCTCCAGTGTGAGCCCGGCTGCACGGTGTCCGGGAACCACCCCCTGGCGGCATAAGGAGGCAGTGATGAAAAAGCAGTGGGTATGGATGCTGATGTTGCTTGTCGTGGTAACGGTGTTCGCCCCGGCCGCGTTCGCGCAAGAGCAGGCAGGAGCGGGCAACAAGGCTCTTTCGGGAATCGCAGTCGGCTTCGGCATGGCCATTGCCGCATTTGGTTGCGGCTTGGCGCAGGGCCGCATCGCGTCTGCGGCCTGCGAAGGCATGGCGCGCAACCCCGGAGCCGCCGGAGCGATTCGCGCCGCCATGATTCTCGGCCTAGTCTTCGTCGAGACGCTGGTGCTCTTCACCCTGGCCATGATCGCCCTAAAGGTGTCCTAGGACGCGCGTTATCCCGCGATTCGTTGGTTTTCCTGTGTTGTAGGCTTTGTGGGCGCAGCACCTGCTGCGCCCCTTTCCTGCCGCCGGCATCCTGGCGGCTTTTCTGCTTACCTGCTTGCCGCGAGCTTTGCGGCCACGAAGCGTTCGTCGCTTTCTTTTATCATTAGATTGCGAACTCACGACCCGACCATCGCCACACGCTTCTCTTGCGCCTGCCGTCGCCCTTTGTTTTCAACAACTTCCAATAATCAAATTTAGTGAGTGCGAGGTTTTGATATTCATGCGAAATGCCGGGGGTGGGCAGGGGCGGGGGCTATCGAGGTGCTTTTCCTTTTCGGGCTTTTAGCTTTCGACTTTGCACCGCCTTCTAATGTCCGAGGAGGTTTCGACGCAGGATGAGATTGATGACCGGATTCGGGTACAGACCGAACAGAATCGTCCCTACAAACGTTATGAGGAGGACAGCGTTCACGCCAAGCGGGAAGGGCACCGGCCCCGCCGCAGCGGCTTCCGCGCTCGGTTCGCGCATGTACATCACCACGATCACGCGCAGGTAGTAGTAAGCGCCAATCACGCTGTTGATGGCCATCAGCACGGCCAGCGAAATCAGGTGCGAATTCACTGCCGCCTTGAAAATGTAGAATTTGCCGAAGAAGCCCGCGGTTACGGGCAACCCGAGCAGCGACAGCAGGTAGATGCTCAGCATTGCCGCGACAAACGGTTGGCGCTGCGAAAGTCCGGCATAGTCGTCGATGGAAAGATTCTTTTCGCCGGCGCCGCCAAGCTGTGAAACGACGGTGAACGCGCCGAGCATCACGAGCGCGTAGGTCAAGAGGTAGAAAAGCACGGCGGCGTAGGCCGGCGCGGCTTCCTCCGAACCCCCTTGCGCCATGGAGGTGACCGCGGCAAACGCGACCAGAACATACCCGGCGTGCGCGATGGAGCTGTACGCCAGCAGCCTCTTCATGTTGGTTTGCGCCAGCGCGCCGAGGTTGCCCGAGAACATCGTCAGCGCGGCGAGCACCCAGAAGGCCCAGAACCAGTATTTCGTTGCGGCGGGCACCGTGGCAAAAATCCGTAGCAGCAGCGCGAACGCTGCGGCCTTCGGCCCGGCGGAAAAGAGCGCGGTCACGGGCGTGGGTGCGCCTTCGTAAACGTCTGGCGTCCACACCTGGAACGGCGCGGCGGCCACTTTGAAGCCCAGCCCGATCAGGATCAGCGCCAGGCCGAGTTTCAGCAGCGTGCTCGTCCCGTCGGTGAGCGCCATTTTGTCAAGCCGCGTGGTGCCCGTTGCGCCGTACACCAGCGCAATGCCGTAAAGGAAAAACGCCGTTGCGAAGGAACCAAGGAGAAAATATTTCATCGCCGATTCGCTGGACTTCAGCGAATCACGCCGGTAGCCCGCGAGGACATAGCTCGAGATCGAGCTCATCTCCAAGCCGATGAACCCGGTGAGCAGTTCCTGCGCGGAGGCCAGCACGCCCATTCCGGCGGTGGCGAAAAAGAGCAGCGCGTAAAACTCGGCGACGGGCAATTGTTCACGGTCCAGGTACGGCCCGGCCGCGAGCACCACAAGAAAAGAAACGCTCCCGACGAGCAGGCGGAAAAAGAAACTGAACAAATCCGACTGCACGAGCCCGTAAAAGCCTGGCCCGCCGTGAACGAACGCAGTGATTGCAGCAACCGTTCCGGCGAGCGAACCGAGCAACGCAAGATAAGTGAAGAATTGCCGGCTGCGCACAAACGGTTGCAAGAGCATTACCAGCACGCCGAAGGCGCACCAGATCAACTCCGGCAGCACGCGATGAACATCGATGGCGTGCGGGAACATTTAGCGGACTCCCAGCTTTTCTACGCCCATGGTTTGCGTGACGTGCAGGGAAACCGTCTTGGCATGGGGCATCGCGCTGACGCGCGCCGCGGCTTCGTACGCCCACTGCGGCTCGGCTTGGTCCATCACGGTTTGCGTGGCCGCTGCGGTGCGCCGCGTAATGAATGGCGAGCCAATGCCCATCCACAGGATGACCACGGCCATGGTTGCGAGAATCCAATTTTCGCGGAGGGACACATCCGACAGCGCGCGGTTTTTCTCGCGCGTAACGTCGCCGAAGAACACCCGCTGGTACGACCACAGTAGGTAGCACGCGGAGAGAATCACGCCGAGCGCAGCCCACGCGGCCCAGCCCCAGTGACGCTGATACGTGCCCAGCAGAATCAAAAATTCGCCGACGAATCCGTTGAGCATGGGCAAGCCCAGCGACGACAACGCTACAAACAGGAAAAACGCGGCGAGTTTCGGCATCGGAGTGGAAAGCCCGCCGAATTCGCCGATCTCAAACGTGTGTCGCCGGTCGTACAGCATGCCCACGAGCAAGAAGAGTGCGCCGGTCGAAACGCCATGCGCGAGCATCTGGAATACCGCGCCCTGCATGGAAATGCGCTGAAACGCAAAGATGCCCAGCACCACGAAACCGAGGTGGCTGACGGAAGAATAGGCAACGAGCTTTTTCAAGTTGGGCTGTACCATGGAAACCAGCGCGCCGTAAATGATTCCGATAATCGCCAGCACGGCGACCCAGCGCGCCGCGCGATGCGATGCGTCGGGGAACAACGGCAGGCAGAAGCGGATCATGCCGTAAGTGCCGAGCTTCAGGAGTACGCCGGCGAGCATCACCGAACCCGCCGTGGGAGCTTCCACGTGCGCGTCGGGCAGCCAAGTGTGCAGCGGGAACACGGGAACTTTGATGGCAAACGCCACGAAGAACGCCAGGAAGAGCAACATCTCCGTGCGCGGCTCGAGCACCAACTGGCCATTCGCCAGCATCTGCTGAATGGTCGGCAAATCGAATGTGCCCGTCGCGTTGTAGAGCCAGATGATCCCGACCAGCATCAAGATGGAGCCGGCCATCGTGTAGAGGACGAATTTCACTGCGGCGTACACACGGCGCTCGTGGCCCCAGATGCCGATCACGAAGGCCATGGGAATCAGCACCATCTCCCAGAAAAGGAAAAAGAGGAAAAGGTCGAGCGAAAGGAAAACGCCGACGACGCCGACTTCGAGCAACAGCATCATGACGAAAAATTCCTTCACGCGATGCCGGATGCTGCTCCAGGAAGCCAGAACCGAAATAGGCGTCAGGAACGTAGTCAGCAGGACGAGGAACATGCTGATGCCGTCGACGCCGAGGTGATAGTGAATGGGCGGAGCGGGGATCCACTTGGCGAATTCTTCGAGCCGATATCCGGATGAACCGATGGGCACGCCGCGCAGGAGCAGCAGTGAAAAGAGAAATTCCGCGACCGCAACAAGCATGGCGATCGAGCGGATGAACTTGTGATCGTCGCCGCGCAGCATCATCAGCGCCAGCGCGCCGACGGCGGGGAAGAAGATCAGCACGGAGAGCAAATGTCCGCCGGAAAGCATCAGCGCACCAAGCCCACGGCGATTTTGCTGGCGCTCGGCCAGAAGAAAATCATGGCGAGCACCACGATCGCGCCCGCCACAACCCATACGGCGTAGCTGCGCGTGTTGCCGGATTGTGAATGGCGCACACCATCACCGGTTGCCGAAGTTCCGTGCGCGATGCCGTTCACGGTGCCATCAATGCCCGCGACGTCGATGGCCTTCCAGAAGACGTTGGTCGAGAGCCAGACCAAGGGCCGGACCACCGCGGCGGCGTAGAACTCATCCACGTAATATTTGTTCAGCAGCGTGGTGTAGGCCGGCTTCATGGATGTCGCCAAATCATCCGCTTTGCGCGGATTTCTGATGTACAGCCAGTATGCGACTGCCAGGCCGACCAGGGCGGCTACCACGGCCACTCCAGAGAGAATCAATTCGAGTTGGTGCGCGGCGGCTTCGGCGCCGGTCTGAACGGCTTCGCGCGCGCCAAATACTGGCCCCAGGAAATTCGCAAAATGGTCGGCCCCGCCGTAGAGCGTGGGCAGCGCGAACCAGCCGCCGACCGTTGAGAGAATTGCGAGCACCACCAGCGGTCCGCGCATGCTCCACGGCGATTCGTGCACGTGCACTTTCTTTTCCTCATAGCGCGGCTGGCCGCTGAAAGTCAGGAAAATCAGCCGGAACATGTAGAAGGCGGTGAGCACTGCGGCAAGCAAGCCGACAGCGTAGAGAACGAGGCCCCCGGCCTTACTCTGCAACGAGGCGAAGAGAATCGCGTCTTTCGAAAAGAAGCCCGCGAAAGGCGGGATGCCCGCAATGGCCAAAGTGGCGATGAGCATGGTGGCGTAGGTCCAGCGAATCTTCTTGCCAAGCCCGCCCATCTTCGGCATTTCCTGCTCGCCGCCCATGGCGTGAATCACCGAGCCCGCGGCCAGGAACAGCAGCGCTTTGAAGAATGCGTGGGTCATCAGGTGAAAGATGCCTGCCGTAAAGGCGCCTACGCCGCAGGCCAGGAACATGTAGCCAAGCTGGCTGACGGTGGAATACGCCAGAACTTTTTTGATGTCTGTCTGCACCAAGCCAATGGTGGCTGCGAAAAATGCCGTGGCGCAGCCCACGATGGCGACTACGAGCATTGCGGTTGGCGAGTGCGAGAACAAAATGTGGGACCGCGCGACCACGTAGACGCCGGCGGTCACCATCGTGGCCGCGTGAATCAACGCGCTGACCGGCGTGGGGCCTTCCATCGCATCAGGGAGCCAGACATAAAGAGGAAGCTGCGCGGATTTGCCCGTCGCGCCCATGAAAAGAAGCAGGCAGGCAATCGTCAGAGTTCCGAGGTGCCCCATCGCATCTTTCGGCCACAAATCCGCCTTGGCAAAGATCTGCGCGAAATCCAGTGTGCCGAATGCCCGGAACAGCAAAAACATTCCCAGCATGAAGCCGAAATCGCCGATGCGGTTAACGATAAACGCTTTCTTGCCGGCATCCGAGGCAGACTTTTTCAGGAACCAAAAACCGATAAGCAGGTAACTTGAAAGTCCAACGCCTTCCCAGCCGACAAACAGTAGCGCGTAATTCGCGGCCAGCACCAGAATCAGCATGAAAAACATGAACAAATTAAGGTAGGAGAAAAAGCGGTAGTAGCCGCCTTCGTGGGCCATGTACCCGATAGAATAAATATGGATGAGCCAGCCGACGCCGGTGACCACCAGCACCATGACGACGGTGAGCTGGTCCATCTGCAAGTCGAAGCCAGCGCGGAAACTTCCGGCGGTGATCCAGGTGAAGAATTCTTTGTGGAAGAGCGCTTGTCCGGAGTGGAAAAACTCGCGGACGGCTTCGACTGCGCAGAGAAAGGAAAGCCCCGTTGAGGTAATGGCCGTGGCAGTGACGTATTTATTCGGCCACTTCGCGCCCAATAGCCCGTTGACCGCGGAACCGAGGAGCGGCAACAGCGGAACAATCCACAAAGACTCGAGCATCGGATGATGTGCAGGCATCAGAGTTTCAGCAGGTCCACGCGCTCGACGTTGAGCGTTTGCCGGTTGCGCGCAATCAAAATGATAATTCCGAGGCCCACGGCCGCTTCTGCCGCCGCGACCACGATCACGAACAAAACAAAAACCTGGCCGTCGAGCTTGCCGAGCGCCTGGCTAAAGGCCACGAACGCCAGGTTCACGGCGTTGAGCATCAACTCGATGGACATGAAAACGGTGATGACGTTGCGCTTAAAAATGAACGCGAAAACGCCCAGGCCAAACAAGATCGCGCTTAGGATGACGTAGTAGTTCGTTGGGACCATCTCAACTTTTCTCCCGCTGCGCCAGAACCGTAGCGCCCAGAATCGCCACGAGAATCAGGAACGAGGTCAATTCAAACGGATAAACAAAATCCTTGAAGACCATTTCGGAGATGCCTTTGGTCGAAGACAGCGCGCCGGTTTGCGCTGCGGCCTGCACGCTTGCGCCCGACTTGGCAATCGTTGCGGCAACAAAAGCCGCGAGGGCCATAGCCAACAGGAGTCCTGCCGGCCCAGCCATCTTCGAAAGGCTGGTGCGCTCTTCGACACCGGCATTCAGCAACATGATGACGAAAACGAAGAGCACCATAATCGCGCCGCCGTAGACGATGATCTGCACGGCTGCGACGAACTCCGCGCCCATGAGCAGGTAGAGGCCAGCGAGCGCCACCATCACCACGATGAGCGAAAGCGCGCTGTGAATAGGATGCCTTTGCAGAATCAGGCTGACCGCTCCGACCACTGCGAGCGCAGCCAGGATGAAAAACACAAGGAGCGGCTCGGTCATTTGGCACCCCATTGCATCCGCGCGAGGATCACGAAGCTAGTGAGAATGACGTTTAGGATGGAAACGGGCAAGAGCAATTTCCAGCCGAAGGCCATCAACTGGTCGTAACGGAAACGCGGAAGCGTTCCGCGCATCCACACGTAAATGAACAGAAAGAGCAAAACCTTGGAAAGAAACCAGAACGGCCCCTGAATAAACTCATTGATGTGGGGAAACACGATCAAAGCCAGGCCGAGCGCAGTGATACCCGTTCCCGCAGCGGGCAAAACGACCCGCCCGAAAATCGTTTCGTAGCGAAAGCCGTCCATGATGACCCACAAGCCGAAGGGAATCAGGAACACCGACGGCAAATAGTGCGTGAAGGTCCAGGAAGCTGGGAAGGGCGAGAGCCAGCCGCCGAAAAACATGATCGTGCACAAGCAGGAGACGGTGATCATGCTGGTGTATTCGGCAATAAAAAACATGGCGAATTTGAAACTGGCGTATTCGGTATGAAAACCGGCCACCAATTCAGACTCGGCTTCGGGCAAGTCGAAGGGCACGCGATTGGTTTCCGCAACGGCGGCAGTGAAGAAGCAAAGGAAGCCGAGAATTTGCGGCCAGAGGTTCCAGCCAAAGATGCCCCACTGCGGATGGCGCCCCTGAGCGTTGATGATGTCGCTCAAGTTGAAGCTGCCAGCCATCAAGAGCACGCCCACGACGGACATGGTGAGCGCCAATTCGTAGCTGACCATCTGCGCGGAGCTGCGCAGCCCGCCGAGCAGCGGATACTTACTGTTCGAAGCCCAGCCGGCGAGCGCCACTCCGTAGACGCCCAGCGCGGTGATGGCAAACAGCGCCAGGATGCCGATATTCAAGTTTGGCGGAGCAATGCTGAGATAAATGTCGCGGCCGTGCAGATGCAGCGGCTGCGGCCCAAAGGGAATGATGGCGATGGAGGTCAACGCCAGAGCGAGCGCCAGCAGCGGCGCCAGGTAGTAGACGAATTTATCCACGCCTGCGGGCGTCGGATCTTCTTTGAAGAAGAATTTCATGCCGTCGGCGAGCGGTTGGAGCAGGCCGTGGGGGCCGACGCGGTGCGGTCCCCAACGCGATTGGATGTGCGCGACGACTTTGCGCTCGAACCAGGTCAGATAGGCGTTTACCGTAAGCACGATGAAAAGCAGAATACCGATTTTCGCGAGCGTGATGTACAGATCTTCTCTTGTAGCGAAGAGGAAATGCACGGTTAGCTATGCGCCTCCGGCACGGATTCCATCATGGTGCACCAGCGGCTAAGCGTGCCGCTAGTGAAGAGCGTATCGTTCGCGGAGCGAATGAGTCCTGCCGGAACGTCATAGGGCGCATGGCCGTTGCGGGCAACCTGCGCGCGAGTCACTTCGGCGCCGCCGGTCAGCAACCCGGCAAGAGGCACGTTGTAGGCAGGCACGGCCTTGCGAATTTCCGAGAACAGCTCACCGGGCGTTTTGTAAGGGAGGGCTTTGCCCAGGCCCTGCTTTTCAAGTTGATGCGAAAGAATGCGCAGCAGGTCACAATCGGTCCGCGGGCCCATCACGTCGGCGGCTCTGCGCAAAAGTTGAATCTCGCCGGAGGTGTTGGTAACCGTGCCGTCTTTTTCGTAAGCCGACGCGGCCGGAAGAACGATGTCCGCGGCCTTGGCGGTTTCCGTGAGGAACATATCCTGCACGACAAGGAGATCGAGTTTGCCGCGCCCGCTGTCCGGCTTGGCAAAATGTGCCAGCGGATTGGCGCCTACGACATACAGGACCTTCAGTTGTCCGGAACGCGCCGCTTCGACCATTTGCGGCACGGTCAGTCCGGGTTTCGACGAGAGGACGCAGCCCCAGAGTTGTTCGAAGGATTCGCGCGCTTTGGCATCATCCACACGCGCGTAGCCGGGCAGGCGGTCCGGCAGCAAGCCCATGTCCGACGCGCCGCGCGAATTGGCGTAATCACCCAGAGCCATATAGCGCGTCTGGCCGGGCAGTTTGGAACCGAACGCGACGAGAGCGGCAATGGCGGCGCCGGAAACTTCCGCGCCAAAGACAATGGCCACATCGCTTTCCGCTTCGAGCGCGGCTTTCAGTTGGACGAGTTGCTCGACTAATTCCGGGGCGAGCTGTCCTTCTTCATGCGCGAGCCATTTCAAAACAGCAGGCTCTTGCCCGGCGGCAATTTTCACGAACTGCCGGGCTTTGCGCTTCAGCTTGATTTCATTGGCGTTGATCAGGAAAAGCCTGGTTCCGAAATGCCGGATAGCGCTGCGAATTTGCCAGGCCACCAATGGATTCTGGTTGGTGGGATCATTCCCAATCACCAGCACGGCTTTCGATTGATACAACTGCTCCATGGTGAGAAGGGAATCGGCGGCACGTTCGCCAAGCGCCGTGATGAGTCCTGCGTAATCAGCGGTGCGGTGATGGTCGATGTTGTTGGTGCCAAAGGTCGCGCGGGCGAGACGCTGCAGAAGATAATTCTCTTCGTTCGAAGTGCGATTCGAGCCGATGAAGCCGATCGAGTCCTTGCCGCCCGAGTCGTACGCGGCCTTCAGCTTAGTTGCGGCGGCTTCGGCGGCTTGTTCCCACGAAACGGGGAAAAGCTGGTCACCCTGGCGCAGCAACGGCTGACGAATGCGTTCCTTATTGGTGGTGAAATCGAATCCGAAACGCCCCTTCACGCAGAGAAAATCTTTGTTGATGCCGCTGAGGTCGCGATTGTTGGCGCGCAAGATTTCGTGATTGCGCACGCTGAGCGTGGTCTTGCAGCCGTTCGAACAGTGCGCGCACACGGTCGGGACGTACTGCATTTCCCAAGGGCGGGTCTTGTAGCGGTAGGTGCCGCTGGTCAGCGCGCCCACGGGACAAATGTCGATGCACATGCCGCACTCTTCGCATTCGAGGTGATCGGCGCGGTTCGGGATGATCACGCTGTTCGCGCCGCGCAGGCCCACACCGAGAGCCTTCACGTCCATGCCCTCGTCGCAAACGCGCACGCAGCGGAAGCACAGAATGCATCGCGGAGCGTCGTAGTAGACGAGCTCGGACCACTTTTCCTCGGGGCGGTGAATTTTTTCTTCGACGAAGCGGCTGAAGTCTGCGCCGTAGCGGTAGGTCATGTCCTGGAGTTCGCATTCGCCGCCCTTGTCGCACACGGGGCAGTCGAGCGGATGGTTCGTCAGGAGAAATTCGAGCATGGCCTTGCGCGCTTGGCGCACCTGCTCGGTATCCGTGCGAACGACCATGCCGTCGGTCGCGACCAAGGTGCACGCGGTTTGCAGCTTCGGCGCTTTTTCAACTTCCACGAGGCACATGCGGCATGCGGCTTGGAGAGACAGTCCAGGGTAGTAGCAGAACGACGGAACTTCCGTTCCGATGCGCCGCGTCGCCTCAATGACCAGCGTGCCTTGCGGCACTTGCAGTTCGCGATCGTTAATCTTCAGCTTGATGAGTCTCTGATCCGGCATGGAATCCTTACTGAGAGCCCCGTGGCCTTCACTACTTGTGTTTTTGCTTTATCTTGCGCCAACCAGCGCTCCCGCGGATTTGTAAGCGCAACGTCCCTTCAAGTGGTCTTCAAACTCGCCGCGCCATTTTTTCATGATGCTGATGGTCGGCATGGCCGCGGCGTCGCCGAGCGGGCAGAACGTCCGGCCGAGCATGTTTTTCGCGAGTTCGGCGATGAGATCGATGTCTTCTTCGCGTCCCAGGCCAGCGTGAAAACGTTCGAGCATCTTGCGCAGCCAGGTGGTTCCTTCGCGGCAAGGGATACACCAGCCGCAGGATTCGTGCGCGTAGAAATGCATGATGCGCCGCCCCATGTCCACCATGCAGGTGTCTTCGTCCATCACGACCATGCCGCCGGAGCCGAGCATGGAACCGGCCTTCGCGAGCGAATCGTAATCCATAGGGATGTCGATTTCATCGGCAGTGAGCAGCGGACAGGAGCTTCCTCCGGGAATGACCGCTTTTAATTTCTTTCCATCCGCAATTCCGCCCGCCACTTCGTAAATAAACTTCTTCATGTTCATGCCGAGCGGAACTTCGTAGATCCCTGGTTTGCGGACGTGGCCCGAGACGCAAAGCATGCGCGTTCCGCCATTTTTGGGTGTGCCGCGGTTGGCGTAGGTTTCGCCGCCCTCGCGTATAATCGAGGGCACGGCGCTCAGCGTTTCGACGTTGTTGATGATCGTGGGGCCGCCATAGAGTCCGACGACGGCGGGGAAGGGTGGCTTGATGCGGGGGTAGCCGCGCTTGCCTTCGAGCGATTCCATCAGCGCGGATTCTTCGCCGCATTCGTAGGCCCCCGCACCGGTGTGAATCAGCAAATCGAAATCAAAGCCCGTGCCCAGAATATTTTTCCCCAGGTAGCCGGCGCCATAGGCTTCAGCGATGGCCGCGTCCACGATGTCCAGCACGTAGCGATATTCGCCGCGAATGTAAATGAATCCCTGGTGCGAGTTGATGGCGCGTCCCGCGATCACCATGCCTTCAATCAACTGGTGCGGATCCATTTCCATCAACGGCCGGTCCTTGCATGTGCCGGGCTCGCTTTCATCCGCGTTGCAGATGACGTACCTTGCTTTCGGGGAATCCTTGGGCACGAACGACCACTTCATCCCGGCCGGGAAGCCCGCGCCGCCGCGCCCGCGCAAGTTCGATCTTTTGACTTCCTCGATGATGGATTCCGGCGTCATTTCTTTCAAAGCTTTTTCCAACGCCTTGTAGCCGCCTTGCATGACGTACACATCGAGCTTGTGGGAATCCTTCATGCCCCAGCGCCGGCTGATGAGCGGCGTCTCCAGGACGTTCCGGTCATGCAGCGCGCCTGAAGTCACCGGTTCCGGTTGGGGGCGCTTTCCGGCGTCGAGTTCTTCGATGATGCGGTCAAATTTCAGTGGCGTCAGGTTTTCGTAGAAGTCGTAATTGACCTGCATCGCGGGCGCGCCGGTGCACGCCCCGATGCACTCGACTTCTTCGAGCGAGAACACGCCATCCTGCGTGGTTTCTTTGTGGCCTATCTCAAGGCGCTTCTTCGCGCGCTCCAGGATTTCGTAGCCGCCCTTCAGCATGCAGGCCACGTTGGTGCAGACCTGCACGTGATATTTGCCCATGGGTTTGCGGTGCAGCATCGAGTAGTACGCCAAAGTTTCTTCGACCTGCACGTTGTTCAGGTCCAGGCGCCGCGCGATTTCCGCGATCATTGCGTCGCTGATGTAGCCGAATTCGTCCTGCGCGTACATCAGCATGGGAATCAGCGCGCTGCGCTTCGCCGGATAACTGGTTTGCAGCTTTTCGAATTTCGCTGAAAGTTTAGGGGGAAGTTCCATGGCTACCTGTCAACTTCTCCAAGCACGATGTCAATCGTTCCGATGCACGCAATTACGTCGGCGATGAGCTGCCCTTCGACAAGCTTGGGCAACGCCTGCAAATTGATGTACGAAGGCGCGCGGAAATGGACGCGCAGCGGCTTCGGCGACCCATCGCTGGCCACGAAGCAACCCAACTCTCCCCGCGGCGACTCGACTGCGACAAAGGCTTCGCCCGGCGGCGGAGAAAACCCTTCGGTGAAAATCTTGAAGTGGTAGATGAGCGCCTCCATTTCCGTCTTCATCTTCTCGCGGTCCGGAGGAATGATTCCGGGTGCTTCCGCCTTGATGGGGCCTTCGTCGCTAATTTTCTGCATCGCCTGCCGCACGATTTTCAAGCTTTCGCGCATTTCTGCAACGCGCACCATGTACCGCGCATAGCAGTCCGATTCCGTGCGCGTCGGCACGTCAAAGTCGAACTCCTCATAGCTCGAATAGGGAAAAACTTTCCGGTTGTCGTACGCGACGCCCGCCGCGCGCAGCGTCGGCCCGGTCATGCTCAACGCAATCGCATCTTCCGGCGAGATGTAACCGATATTCTTCGTGCGCCTGATCCAGATGGGGTTTTCGGTGAGCAGCGCTTCGTATTCGTCCACGCGGCTGGGCATCATCTCCAGGAATTTTCTTACTGCCGGCCGCCAGCCTGCCGGAGGTTCCAGCGCCACGCCGCCGATGCGAATGTAGCTGGTCATCATGCGCTGACCTGAAAACATTTCGAAAATCTTCAAAATCTCTTCGCGTTCGCGGAAGCAATAGAGAAAGACGGACATCGCGCCGAGGTCGATGGCATGCGTGCCCAGCCACACTAGGTGCGAGGAAATTCGTTGCAGCTCGACCATCAACACACGGATGTATTGCGCCCGCTTCGGCACCTCCAGTCCCAGAAGCTTTTCGACCGCCATGCAATAGACGAGGTTGTTGCCCAGCGGATTCAAATAATCCATGCGGTCGGTCAAGGTGATGGCTTGCGAATAGGTTTTGTCTTCGCATGATTTTTCGATGCCGGTGTGCAGGTAGCCGAGGTCGGGAACGGCTTTCACCACCGTTTCTCCGTCCAGCTCCAGCAAAATGCGCAGCACGCCGTGCGTCGACGGGTGCTGCGGCCCCATATTGAGGACCATGGTTTTTGCTGTGCCGGTAACGGTATCCGCGGTTGTCATAGCATGCTGCTCTTTTTAAAAAGCTCTCCCGAAGTGGGCACGTCGCGATATCCTTCGACCGGGAAATCTTTGCGAAGCGGATAGCCTTCCCAATCATCGGGAAGCAGAATCCGGCGCAAATCGGGGTGGCCGGTGAAGTGAATCCCGAAGAGGTCGAAAATTTCGCGCTCCAGCCAATTGGCGCCGGGCCAGACGGAAACGAGCGAATCCACCACGGGATCCTGGCTGTTCAGTTCGACTTGCAAACGCACGCGGTCGCGCCGGGGAATGGACACCAGGTGATAGTTCAACTCGAAGCGCGGCTCAACGGGGAAGCGATCCACGCAAGTCGCGTCCGTGAGCAGGTTGAACTGAAGCTGGGCATCCGCCCGGCAGCGCTCCGCCACGGCCCGGAATAAGTTTGGAGGCACTACGATCGTCGTTTCGTTCCGGAATTCGATGACCTTTGCAATGGCCTGTGGGTTCCACGAGCGCAAGCACTCGGCTACAACACTGGCTTTTTGGCTGGAAGATTCCGTCACAATTTCCAATCCCACGAGCGCCGTTTATTTGTTCCAGTCCAGCGCGCCCTTTTTCCAGAGATAGAGATAACCGACCAGTAGAACAGCGATGTAGATCATCATCTCCAGAAAGCCGTACCAGCGTAAACTGCGAAAGATGTAAGCCCAGGGGTACAAGAAGATGGCTTCCACATCGAATAGAATGAAAACCATGGCCACGAGGTAGAACTTTACCGAGAAGGGTTGGCGCGCGTCACCTGTGGGTTCCATACCGCATTCGTAAGCTTGCTGCTTGGCCCGATTTGGCCTCCGCCACCCTACCAGAACGGAAAACGCTGTCAGCATGCCAGCAAGCCCAAAGGCAATCAGCAGGTGTAGGAGAAGGGGAGCGTAGGTATGTAAGCCAGAATCCATCACGGTCAACTTGCTATAATATCGATTTAGCAGGCGCGCGGTCAATTCGAGTGCAAGAATTTCAGCGAGGCTTGTTTCCGGCGGTGCGAATGCCCGAGCGGATACCAACATGCTATTCGGTCACAACTCCAGCGTGAGGATTGCCGGCGACACTTTTCACGTGCAGACAGAAGAACGCGGCGCCGCGCATGCCATGATTGACACGACCGTTTATTTACGCGGGCGCGTGTTGCATCGCCGCACCAACAGCTTCAAAGACCTGCTTCCACTCAATCCGGCCCGCGAGCAGGCCCTCAAGCTTCGCGTGGATACGCAGCACCGCAGCGTGGTCGACGAAATTCGCTCGGGCAGGTTGCGCCTGACGGCCCCAACCGATGCAGAGGCAGTAACCTCGGCTGGGTCTGCCGCGGAGGCGGCCGCGGCTCTTCATATTGAACTGCTTAACGCCAAAACCTGGCTGACGGGAAAGCGCGCTTATTTGCAAATCGCCGTAAACGATCACGCCGACAAGCCGGTGGAACGCGCCACGGTGACGGCTCGCGTGGAGGGCGCCGCGCAGCCTGCCGCGTTTTCCGCGGAAACCGGTTCGCTCGGACGCGCGAATCTTGAATTTGAGATGCCGCCACGGGTTGGGTCTGAAGTGGCGTTGGTGCTCGAAGCCTCCAAAGGCCAGGCGCGTGCTCATTTGCGGTTTCAATTGCGCGCCAAGCCTCGCGTGCCTTCAGCTAGTTAAGGAATGCGGGTCATGATTGCGATTACCGTGAATGGTGAACAAAGAACGGCAAGGCCCGGCTCGACGGTAACCGATTTGCTCCACGAGATGGGCCTCGATCCCGGGCGCGTAGCCATCGAGCGCAACCTCGAAATTCTTTCCCGTCCAGAATGGCAGAAAACCAGTGTCCAGCCCGGCGACCGCTACGAAATCGTGCAATTCGTCGGCGGAGGCTAGACGCCCTTGAGCAAGTGCCCCATCTTGCATTTTTTGGTTTTCAGGTAGGCGCGGGAAATTTTGGAAACGCGCGGCTGGCACGGCACGCGTGCCACGACTTGAATCCCGGCTTGTTCGAGTTGCCGCACTTTTTCGGGGTTGTTGGAAAGCAATCGAATTCGTTTCGCACCGAGCTTTTTCAGGATTTCAGCGGAAAAAGCATATTCGCGCGCGTCGGCGGCGAAACCCAGTTTCTCGTTCGCCTCCACCGTGTCCATGCCACCGTCCTGCAATTGGTAAGCCCGGAGCTTGTTCATTAAACCGATTCCGCGGCCCTCTTGCGGCAAGTAAACCAGGATTCCAGACGGGGTTTGGCTGATTTTCTTCAAGGAGAGTTCGAGCTGCGAGCGGCAATCGCACCGCAGTGACGTCAGCACGTCTCCAGTCAGGCATTGCGAATGTACGCGCACCAGCGGTGCGGTTTTCCCGTTCAAATTCCCGCGAACCAGGGCCACAGCTTCCTCATTTTTGCCGCGCCCCTGAAAACCAAAGATCGTGAAGCGGCCATACCGCGTCGGAAGGTCGGCCTGCGCGATCTTCCGCACGCTGGCGCCGTACCTGCTTGGACGCTTACCTTGTGGCGATTTCGCCCTCATGGGAAACGAGCAGTATAACAGGAACTGCCGGTCGAACCGGTTTGCCCCTTCTTTCCCCTTTCGCCAACTCGCTTTACTTCGCCGAGCGGATTGGCTAGCGTTACTTGAGATACCGGGAACCGCCCATGGACTCCGTCACGCCACTTCGCGAATTTCTTTTCACGTTGCTGCTGAAGGTCGCCGTAGCGTCTTCGTTTGCCGCACTTCTCGCCCGCTGGAACACGTTTCGCCGCGTGCTATTCACGGAGCAACGCGACCCGGATCAAAAACTGAAACTAATGTTGTTTATGGTGCCGCCGCTCATTTTGGGCGTGACCCTGCGTCTGATTGGCGGCTCAAGCTATTCCTTCGCCGATTTGTCGCTCGAAGGCGCGTTCCTGATGGGCTTGCTGGGTGGCCGCGTGGTGGGACCCATCGGTGGCGCCATCATCACGATTCCAGCTCTTGTAGGGCACGAATGGCTGGCGATGCCCGCGACTTCCGCGGCAGGCTTGCTCGGCGGACTGATCCGGCAAGCCATTCCCAACAAAGAAGATCTCTGGAATTTTGGCCCGTTCACTTTTTTGAATATTCCCAAGGCCACGCTGCGTCTCCTGCGAAAAGGCGAACTGTCGTGGGAGATGGTGCCGCTCGGAACCTGTGTGGGCCTGGAAGTGGTCCGCGTGGCCTTGGTGCTGGCCACCAAACCGAAATGGCTCTTCGCCATTCATGCGCGCTGGGACTGGTGGCTGGTGCTTGCCATGATTGCCGCGTTGATGTCGGTTGCCGCGCCGCTGAAAATCTGGAACAACACGCGTAACGAAATGAACCTCGAGCGGCACCAGCAGCTCCTGATGAAGGCGCGCATGGACGCGCTGTCACGGCAGATTAACCCGCATTTTCTTTTCAACACGCTGAATACGGTCACGTCGTTGATTCGCTTCGATCCCGACGCCGCGCGCGGCGTGGTCCTTAAGCTGAGCAATATTCTTCGCCGGCTGTTGCGCAAGCACGAAACGTTTGTGGCGCTCCGCGAAGAGTTGCAATTCATCGACGACTACCTGGACATCGAGGTGGCGCGCTTCGGCCGCGAAAACCTGGAAATTGTGAAGCACGTGGACGATGAGTCCTTGGAAGCGTTTGTGCCAAGCATGTTGTTGCAACCAATTGTCGAGAATTGCCTGAAGCATGGGCTGGCGCCAAAAATCGGCGGAGGAAAAATCGAATTGCGCACGACTGGCCGCGACGGCCGGCTCAGCATCGAGATTGAAGACAACGGCGTGGGCATCTCCGAAGAGCGGTTGCCGCACGTCTATGTGGAAGGCATTGGGCTCAGCAACGTGCGCGAACGCCTGCGCGTGCTCTATGGGACGGATTTTCAGCTCGACATCAAGAGCCGGTTGAGCGAAGGAACAGTGATTCGCATCGAAATTCCCGAACTTGTTCCGGCCATGCAAGAAGTCAGGAAGTGAATCCCGCCGCCGGGTGTCGGGAAGGCCTACCGCTTCCTTCGTCAATCGTTATGCAACGAGCGTTGTAATCGCCTCCCACGCAACTTGTTCCTGCAAATGTAGCTTGACAGCGATGGGGCTGCCGCCTAGAGTGTCGGCCATCGATGATTCGCTAGGCGTAGTGCACCAAACGTTTCACCTTGCGTTTTACGTTCCCAAAACGATTTCACGCGGAGAGACGAAGATGATGACCGTACATCCTCGGGTGCTGCGGCACGCCATTTTGATCCTGGCAGCATGCGGCTTGTTGCGCACGCAACTTTGCGCGCAGGAGCAAAAAGGGGCGCCGCCGAAGAGCACTTCCGCGGCGAAGAAGAGTGCGCCGGCAGCAGCGGCCTCGAATGCTGCAAACTCGCCGGTACACGGTCAGGAACTGACCGAGGCGGATCTTTCCGCGTTCCTTGACGGCGTGATCCCCCAACAGATTGAAAAGGCGGACATCGCGGGCGCCGTCGTCGCCGTGGTAAAAGACGGGAAAGTGCTTTTCGAAAGGGGATACGGCTATTCGGACGTAGAAAAGAAAACGTCTGTGTCCCCGCAAGACACGCTGTTCCGGCCAGGTTCCATTTCGAAGACATTCACCTGGACGGCAGTGATGCAACAGGTAGAGCAGGGCAAGCTGAACCTCGATGCAGATGTGAATCAGTATCTCGACTTCAAGATCCCCCCGACGTTTGGCAAGCCCACCACGCTGCGCGACATCATGACCCATCGCTCCGGGCTCGAAGAAACCATCAAGGATCTCTTTGTTGCTGAAGAGAAAGATTTAACGCCAGTCGCCAAGTATCTGCCGTCTCATTTGCCAGCGCAGATTTTTGCTCCGGGAACCGTTCCCGCCTATTCGAATTACGCCACGACTGTGGCTGCTTATATCGTCCAGCGCGTCTCGGGCCAGGATTTCTATGATTACGTCGACGAACATTTCTTCAAGCCGCTGGATATGGCCCGCGCCACTTTCCGTCAGCCGCTCCCGAAATCGCTTGAACCGTTTATGTCCAAAGGCTACGACCTCGGCTCCGGCAAACCGAAACACTTTGAGTGGGTAGAGGTGGCTCCCGCCGGCTCGCTCTGCGCCTCCGCAGAATCGATGGCGCATTGGATGATCATGCATTTGCAGAATGGCCGCTATGGCGACGTCCAGATTCTCAAGCCTGAGACGGCGATCGCCATGCACGAGCGGCAGGAAGGCTGGCCCGCCGGGATGAACGCGATGTGCCTGGGCTTTTACGAACAAAACATGAACGGCCACCGCGTGATCGCCCACGGCGGCGACACGGAGTTATTCCACAGCGATATGTTGCTGCTGGTGAATGACAACGCGGGGCTGTTTGTGTCTTACAACAGCGCAGGCCGCCCGGACCACGGCGATGCCCGTGGCGATCTGTTTAGCAAATTTATGGACCGCTATTTCCCGGCGCCTCCGGAAAAGGATCCGGCTCTTTCCGCGGCCGCGGAGGACGCGCAGAGGGTGGCGGGCTCCTACAAAATCAGCCGGCGCTTCGAGACGAATCTCCTGGCCGTAACCACGATGCTGGGAGAAGCCAAATTTGTGTTCGACCCAAAAGACAACACGGTTTTTCTCGATGGCTTCTTGAAAAAGGAGAATGGGCAGCCGCGGCACTTCAAGGAAGTGGGCCCGATGCTGTTTCGCTCTGTCGATGGGCCGGAAAAAATCGCTCTCGTGAAAGACCGCCGTGGGAAGCGCACGGTCTACATTGATTATCCCTTTATGGTTTTTCAGGAACTGGGCAGTGGCTTGGACAAGCAGATGTTTAATTACGTGGTCGTCGGCTTCAGCATTGCCGTGGTCGCACTGACCATTTTAATGTGGCCGGTGGCCGCGATTCTGCGGAAGCATTATGGCAAGCCGCTTACGCTCGATCCTGCTGCGCGAAAGTGGCGCCGCTCGGCGAAGATTGTCTGCATCATCGATATTCTTTATCTGATTGGATTCGCCTGGATATTCAGCCTTTTAGAGAAGCTCGAGCTGGGAACAAACGGTGCATCGAAGATCCACCTCCTGCAAGTGATTGGCGTGCTCGGTGGAATCGGCGCTTTCATCACTATCATCACCGCCGCCAAGTCCTGGGCAGACGCGCAGCAATGGGTTTGGTACAAAATCTGGAACACGCTGCTTGCCGTGGGTTGTGTGGCGTTTTTCTGGTTCCTGGTGCACTGGCACCTTCTGAATTTCAACCTCAACTACTGATTGCTGCGCGCACGCTCTCGCGCACAAGCGGCGAAGGCGCTGCCGTGTGAAATTCTGTCTCTCCCGCACAGCAAGGGCAGGGAAGCGCACGGGATTTGGTTTGCTCGTATGGTCCTGCCTAAAACGCGACAAGGAGGCAGGGCGCTGCCCGGAAGGTCGGTTCCAGCCGTCCCGGGAAAACCGCAAAAGCCCCCTCAAAAACAAACGCTTGACCAGCGGCGGTCTTTTTGGTAATTTCTGAATAGAGAGAAAGTACAGAAATGAGCGTACATACAAAAACAACACAAAACTCCCTCGCCCCCGTGGCCCAGAAATTCATCCTCCATTGGGGAGAAATGGGCACCCGCTGGGGCATCAACCGCACCGTCGCGCAGGTCCACGCGCTGCTCTTTATTTCGCCGCGGCCCCTGCCCGCCGACGAAATTGCCGAAACGCTCGCCGTGGCGCGCTCCAACGTGAGCACCAGCCTGCGCGAACTGCAGGGCTGGCGCATCGTCCGCGTCGTGCATGTGCTCGGCGACCGGCGTGACCACTTCGAGTCCATCAAAGACGTCTGGGAGATTTTCCGCATCATTTCCGAGGAACGAAAACGCCGCGAGATCGATCCCACGCTGCACGTGCTCGAGGAATGCGTGCAGGAAGTGAAGGCCAACCCACAAGGCGACCCCTACACACGCGAGCGGCTCACCGATATGCGCGAAATGTTGATGGCCATGACGGGATTATTCGATGAGGTGATTCACATGCCGGCGAGCACGCTGAAGGGCGTTCTGAAGCTGCGGGGCAAGGTTGTGACCATGCTGGGCAAGAAAGCTGGATAAAGATACCAACGAGATGGCAGCGTAGGGAAGTAAGGATAAAAAAATGATTTCGCTCGTGAGTGAATATACGGACGGAAAAGGACGGCACGCGCGAGGCTGGTTGTTCTTTGACGCGGAATGCAAGTTCTGCACCAAGACCGCGCGCTGGCTGGCGCCCATCATGGAGCGGCGCGGAATGGCTCTGGCCCCGCTGCAGGATCCGCGGGTGGGGGAGCTGCTCGGTCTCTCCTACGAAGACTTGATGAAAGAGATGCAATTTTTGAAAAGCGATGGCAGCCGCTACGGCGGCGCGGACGCGGCGGTCGAGCTGGCCCGCGAAATTTGGTGGGCCGCGCCGCTGGTGTGGTTCTCGAAGATTCCCGGGATGATGGAAGTTCTGCGTAAAGGCTATCGTTGGGTGGCAGCGAACCGCAAATGCGCGGCGGCACAATGTGCGGTGGGGCAAAGTTCCCGGTAAACGCCGCCCACAATCGGAGGCGACCATGCGTGGTCTATTTGCTCTGCTGTGGCTCGCCGGTTTCGTGCAAATCGCAATTGCTTCTGCGAACCTTTTTCTTCCTGCAAAATTGCAATACCACGAAAATCTTTCGCGCGTCTCGCCCATCATCCGCCAGATTTTGGTAGTGCGTTGTGAGCCTCTGCCATGTCCAACACCATGCGTGTGGCGATAACCGGCGGAACGGGATTCGTGGGGCGGCACCTGACGCGCGAGCTAGTCGCGCGTGGACACGAAGCCGTGTTGATCGCTCGCGGTAAAGATGTGCGCGACGAATCCATTTACAGTTTGGCAGGCGCCCGTTTCTTTGCTTCCGATCTGACCAAGGTGACAGAACTTCAAAAAGCGTTTTCGAGCTGCGAAGCGGTAGCCCATTGTGCGGGCATCAATCGTGAGATTGGCGCGCAGACTTACCGGCGCGTGCACATCGAAGGAACCAGACGCGTCCTCGAAGCGGCACTGCAGGCGGGAGTCCGCAAACTCGTGCTGCTGAGTTTCTTACGTGCGCGGCCGAATTGCGGCTCCGCGTATCACGAATCCAAATGGGCCGCCGAAGAAATCATTCGCTCATCTGGCCTCAACTACACCATTTTCAAGGCCGGGGTGATCTACGGCCGCGGCGACCACATGCTCGATCATCTGAGCCACGCGCTGTACACATTTCCAGTTTTCGGGCTTGTCGGAATGAAGGAAAAACCGATCCGCCCGCTGGCAGTGGAAGACCTTGTTAAGGCCATCGTCGCGGCTTTTAACGACGCGCGCCTCTCGAACAAAACGATGAGCATCGCCGGCCCGGAAGAAATTGTTCTGAGCGAAGCGGTACGCCGTGTAGGGCAAGTCATCGGCAAGAAACCGCTGTGTGTGCCTACGCCGATCGCGATTCAAAAAGGGATCGCGTGGATGGCGGAGCGAACGATGAAAATCCCGTTGCTGTCACTCGCACAACTCCGTATTTTGTCGGAAGGTATCGTGGAAGAGCTGCCTGCTTGCGATGCGCTTCCCAACGATTTGCTTCCGGCGACGCGCTTCACAGCGGAACAAATTCAAAAAGGATTGCCCGAGCCTGGAGCTTTCGGCCTGCGCGATCTGCGCTGCAGCAAGGCGTAGGTCAGCGTTTTTGAATAACGAAGGAGCACCGCGAATATGAATCCGACTAGCGCATTCTTAACGGACGTTGGGTTTGTGGCGGTTCTATCGATTGGCTTGGTGGCGTACGTGAAAGGGCACTTGAAAAGCCTGTTGATTGAGCTTTGCGGCACGGCGGAACGCGCGAATTTTTGGCTGGCATTCTCTAACGTCACACTGGTGCTCGTGCCATTTATCTTCGCGCTGGACTATAGGCCGGAGTTCGGATCCGATCACAATTTCATCTTCGAAATGGCCACGCAACTCAAACACGCCATCATCGGGTTTGTTATTGCCCTGAGCTCGCTCGCTGTGACCGTTTATCGATTCATTCCTCGTGATAAGCCCAACGTGACGATGGGTTCACCCCGATAGAGAGAAAGCTTCCAGCGGCGAATTCCTCCACAGAGGACACAGGGACCGCAGAGGAAACAGAATGCATCATCACAAGGACCACGGGCAACCGCAGGCCGACGGCGCAAAGCACGAAACGGTCGTCATTACCGGAGCGTTCAGCTACACCGGCAAATATGTGGCGAGGATGCTGCTCGGTCGAGGATATCGAGTCCGCACGCTCACCTACCATCCGGAACGCGAAAATCCTTCTGGGGATAAAATTCGAGTTTTTCCCTACAGCTTCAACAATCCCGATCGGCTCACGGAAGCGATGCGCGGCGTCTCAACACTAATCAATACGTATTGGGTGCGTTTTCCTCGCGGCAAAGCCACGTTTGAAGAGGCTATTCAGAATACACACACGTTGATCAACGCCGCGAAAAACTCCGGCGTGAGGCGCATCGTGCACGTCAGCATCGCCAATCCATCCTTCGAATCGCCGCTGGGTTATTACGGAGGGAAAGCGCAGCTCGAACAAGCCGTCGCTGCGTCTGGTTTGGCTTACACGATTCTTCGGCCCACGGTCATCTTTGGCCTCGAAGATATTCTCATTAACAACATCGCTTGGTTCGTCCGCCATTTTCCGGTGTTTGCGATTCCCGGCGATGGCCGCTATCGCATCCGCCCGATTTTTGTGGAAGATATGGCGCGACTCCTCGCCAATGCGGTAGAGCAAGAAGAGAATACCGTCCTCGACGCCGTCGGGCCTGAGACTTACAGCTTTGAGGAATTAGTCAGACTCATTGCAGATCAACTAAGCCGACGCGTTCGCCTAGTCCACGTGCCCATGCCTGCAGCCTATTTCGCTACGCGGGTCGCCGGCTGGTTCGTTGGCGATGTCGTCCTTACTTGGGAGGAATACAAGGGGCTGATGGCGGGTCTGCTGGCACCGGAAGGCCCAGCCACAGGTGAAACCCGCTTGAGCCAGTGGCTGGCCGCGAATCGAGGCCAGATCGGCAACCGCTATGCCTCGGAAGTGTTGCGTCACTATGTCCTGCCACCGACAAGAGCGTAGCAGACGGCCAGATGTGAGGAGGAGGGCATGAATGCAAACGATTTTCGGCGCATTGCCTTGCGTTTGGAAGGGGCGGAAGAGGGTTCGCACCATGGGCAGGCGGACTTTCGCGTGGGCGGGAAGATTTTTGCGACGCTGGCGGCGGAGAAGCAAGGTTACGGGAATCTGATGCTAACGCCCGAGCAGCAGGCGGCGTTTGTTGAGGAGCTGCCGGGAGTGTTCCTCCCTATCCACGGTGGGTGGGGTAGGAACGGAGCGACGCATGTGCGGCTCGCCGTGGTGAGCGAAGACGTGCTCGAAGGTGCGCTGCGCACCGCCTGGAAGCTCCGCATGGAGAAAAACGCTGCGCCTACAAAAAAGGGAAATGAACGGAGGAAACGAACTCGGCAGAATAAAAGCCGTCACAAACAGCGATGAGAGATTAAAAAAACTCTTCTCTCAGCCATAAATTACGGTACGGTTGTCCTATAAGCACGACCATCGACATATCTGATCCTGTCTACCGACGCCTAAAAACCCGGGCGACAAGCGAGGGTCGGCAAGAAGCGATGGAAGGCTTGCGACCACTGGCTCGAAGATCAGCGGGTTGATTTCTTGGACAAGCCCGGTGGGCTTGAAACCTCGTTTCGAGGGTTGACTCGGTCGCCTAACGCCTCGCCAAAGGATTGGGCCGATTGGTATCTTGCGACTTTCGCGCTGGCCTCCCGGCTCGCACTGGTCGCGTTTGACAGGGCGTTTGAAAGCAAAGCCAAGGACCTTGTTCTGCTCGAGGCCTAGGATGACAAGACTCGCAGTGGTTTAAGATTCCGAGAGGATGCGTTTGTAGTAGGCCTCGTAGACAGGGATGACGTCGTTGGCGCAGAATTTTTTCTTGGCGTTCACGCGGGCAATTTTGCCCATTTCGCGGCCGCGGTCCGAGCGCGACAGAATTTCAATGGCATAGCCCGCCGCAGTCTGCACATCACCCGGTTCCACCAAATAGCCATCCGTACCGTGCTCGACCACTTCGGGCATGCCGCCGCTGTTCGTGCCGATTACCGGAACTTCGCAAGCCATGGCTTCGAGAGCGGCGAGGCCAAAAGATTCGAGCTGCGACGGAAGCAGAAAGAGGTCGGCAGCGGCGAGCTTTTGATAAACGGCGTCCTGCTTGCCGAGGAAGAACACGTCTTTTTGCAGCTTTTTTTTGCGGACGAGATATTCGGCGGCGCCGCGATCTGGCCCATCGCCGATGAGCACCAGCTTCGCAGGCATGTTCGCCCGCACCAGCGAGAAAATTTCGACGGCATCAGTAAGACGCTTGACGGGGCGGAAGTTGGAAAGATGCATCAAGATTGGCTCGCCGTTGGGCGCCCAGTGCGCCGCGAGACCTTTGTCGGCGGCGCGGCTGTACAGATCACAGTTCACGAAATTGGGAATCACTTCGATGGGGCGCTTGATATCGAACTCTTTCAGCGTTCTATCAAGGAGATACCGGGAAATGCAAGTGATGCCGTCGCTTTGCTCGATAGAAAATTTGGTGATGGGAAGATAGCTGCGGTTGCTGCCGACCAGTGTGATGTCCGTGCCGTGCAGCGTGGTGATAAACGGCAATCGGCGCGGTGCGGCCATTGAGCGAGCGAGCAGCGCGCTCACCGAATGGGGAATCGCGTAATGAACGTGGAGAAGGTCAAGCGATTCGGACTCGAAGACTTCGAGCATTTTGGTAGCGAGCGCCAGCGTGTAGGGAGGATGGTCGAAGAGCGGGTAGCTGACGACTTCCACTTCATGAAAGTGAATGCGCTCCGTGTCGAGGCTCAGGCGGATAGGCGGGGCGTAACTGATGAAATGGATCTCGTGACCGCGGGCGGCAAGTTCCATTCCAAGCTCGGTGGCGACGACGCCGGAGCCGCCGTAGGTGGGATAGCAGGTGATGCCGATGCGCATGGTAAAAGTTTTCGGTTCTCAGTTTTCAGTTCTAAGTCCGAGAAAAGTCTTTAACGGAAATAGAAGGCGCTCGCCTTACCACCTTTTGGCTACGCTAACGCAAAGAGCCCCAGCTTGCGGGTTCGAGCGCCTGGATGCTAGAGTCGCGCGCAGCTGAAGAGACAAGTCCCGGCAGCGCCGCATCCTAGTAAACGCGCCTATTCGGCGCTCTTATTAGACGTTTGGGTGGGGAAAATCGTGACACGACTTGCAGGCAAAGTAGCGCTGATCACCGGAGGCGGCACGGGGATTGGCCGGGCCATCGCGCTGGCTTTCGCGCGCGAAGGCGCGAGTGTGGCGGCGGCGGGCCGCCGCCTGGAAAAAGTGAAAGACGTTGCCACGGAGATCGAAAAACAAGGCGGCGCCGCTCTGGCGCTACAGTGTGACGTGACGCGGGCGAAGGACGCGGAGCGAGCGGTAAGCGAAACCGCGAAGAAATTTGGCAAGGTCAACGTGCTGGTCAATAACGCGGGAACGCTGAGTGTCTCGACTGTGGACACGATCAGCGAAGCGGACTGGGATCGCGTCATCACAGTGAACCTGAAAGGTCCGTTTCTGATGTCGCGGGCGGCGCTGAAGGAATTTCGCATGGCTGGCGGCGGGACCATCGTGAATATCGGCTCGGTGCTTGGCCTCGTGGCGATGAAGGATCGCGCGGCGTATTGCGCCTCCAAAGGAGGCGTGACGCTGCTGACGAAAGCCATGGCGCTCGATCACGCGCACGAAAATGTGCGCGTGAACTGTATTTGCCCGTCCATCGTGGAGACGGAATTGGTGAAGGGACTGTTCGACGACAGCGAACAAGGGCGCAGACTAAAGCAATCGCGGGTCGGGACGATTCCGCTGGGACGGTTCGGCAAGCCTGCCGATGTCGCGGAGGTGGCAGTGTTTCTGGCGTCGGAAGAATCGTCCTGGTTGACGGGTACGGCGATTCCGTTGGACGGTGGCCTGACCGCGTTCTGAATTCAGTTCTAAGTGATAAGGTGTTGGAGCCCTAAGTAAAAGACAACTTACAACCGGCGGCTATAACAAGCGGAAGAACCCTTTGATAAGTTTGTGTGATGGCGTACTCAGGCAGAAAAGACGAGTGAAAGCAAAGGCAAAACAATCGTCGGACGCGCGCTGGGCCACGGAGCTCGTGCGCGAGCGCATGAAAGAAAGCCAGGTGATCACCCACCTCGGCTTCGACGTCGAAAGGGTGGAGAAGGGCCACGCGGTTTTTCTGCTGGACGTCCGTGCCCACCACAAACAAATTCATGGAGTCGTGCACGGCGGAATTCTGGCGGCGCTAGCCGACACCACGGCGGCAATCGCCGCGTACAGCGTCGTGCCGCGTGGAACAGAAATCGCCACGGTCGAGCTGAAGATCAATTACTTGGAGCCGGTGCCGGGAGGCCGCATCAAAGCGGACGCACGAGTCCTGCGTGCCGGTAGAAATTTTGTCGTCGCCGAGTGCGAGATCTGGAATGAAGATAAATCGCTAGCTGCAAAGGCGCTGCTCACGTTCGGAGCAGCCGCCGGACACGCGATCCAGGAATGAGAGAATTACTCTTCGCCGCCTTGCGCGGATTCTTCGCCATCCTTATACACGTACTTGATGACACGCTTGAAAATGAGCAGGTTCGGGCTCCCTTGGCGGGTGAGCTTGATGCACTCCCGGTCATACCACTCGACCGTGCCGCGAAGCACCTCGCCATCTTCCAGGACGACGGCCATCGGCGTGTGCGACTGCATCTGCTTGACCCAGTAGAAGTTTTCGGCGTGCGTAACTTCCGGTGGGGCCGGCTTTTTGCTTGGTACCGGGCCATTGTGGGGAGGGCGCGGTGCGCTCGGCTCCTTGACGTCCGCAAAACCCGGACGAAACATCCGACGATTCACCATGACTGCTCCTTTAGAACACCTCAGGGGTGGAGTGACTGTTCTTAAGATGCGCGGGCATCACGATAGGTTTCAGTGTACGCGATTTCCGACCGCGCTGGCCAGCATATCATGAGAAAATTCAAAAGCGTCGCTCCGCAGCGCCCGAGGGCGCTTGCGCGAGCGACGCCGCGAGTGCGTCCAGACCGAGTTGGCGATTCAAATTGCGGCGCGCCCCGGCGTACAGCTCATCAAAACCGGCGATGGCGCGAAGCACCCACGCCGAATCGACAACTTTGCCGAGCGATTCTAACTCTTTGGCAAGGTTGGCGTTGCGGAGAACGGGCTCCTTTATTTTGGACGTCAGTTCAAGCAGATCGGTGAGCAATCCGTAAAAGACCCCAATCTGGTCTTCGAAAGAGGATTCGCGGTCCTTCGCAAGGGCCGCCGTGTCCGCAAAAAGCTGCGCGAATCCTTGGCCGCGCGCGGCGCGCTCGAGGATGCGCAGCGCATTTTTGCGGCTCTCGGCAGCCGCGGTGACGTCCATTTCGATGGCCAGGCCAGGGCTCCCCTCGGCAAGTTGCGCTGCGAGCTTGACGTCCGTGGCCTTGCGTGCGGTTTTTTCTTTTAGGATTTTTTCCACGGCGGCTTGCGGAAGCGGCGCAAAGTGGAACTGCAAGCAGCGCGAAACGATCGTGGGCAGAAGGGCATACGGTGAAGGAGCCGTTAGGATGAGCGTGGCCGAGCCCGGTGGCTCCTCGAGAATTTTCAGGAAAACGTTGGCCACGTCCCAGCGCATCGTTTCCGCGCCGTCCAGAATGAACAGACGGCGGCGGCCCATGGGCTGGAAATACGCGGCGCGCTGCACGGCGCGCAATTGCCCAATGCGCAGCATCGGGCGCGCCACGGGACTCTTTAGCCTTACGCCCAGACGTCCGGATGCGATGGAAGGATGAGCGGAACGCGCTCAACCGTCGCAGCGTCGGCGCTTTCGCCGCGCTCGACGAGGCCCTGCTCGATGAGTTTTTGCGGGTCAGCGAGCAGGGAAATGCGCTGGCACGTGGCGCACTCGCCACAGAAGTCGTCTGTCATCCGCTCGCAGTTGACGGCTTGCGCGAACATTCGAGCGAGCGTGAATTTGCCCACGCCGCGTGAGCCGGTGAACAGCAATGCATGCGGAACGCGCCCGCTGCGAAGCGCGCCGCGCAGTGCCGCGACGATGCGTTCGTTGCCAAGAAACGCAGAAAAGCCCATCAGCGTCCGCCCGCGCGAGAAACTTGGGATGTCATCAGAACCGCGCCCAGAACTTCCTTCGCGATGTCTTCCGCCGACCGCATCTGCTTGCGCTTGGCGTCGAAACACTCGATCGTATCCCAGTTCGGCCGCTTCGAGAGAGAATCGTACATTTGCGCGGCATCCTCGAGGTGCCGCAGGCTGGCCTCCTGCAAATCTTTTTGCGCGGCTGTATAACGGCGCACGGACTTCAACGCCACCAACTTTTGTGCTTCCACGGGCGGCACGCGAAGATAAAGGACGAGGTCTTCTCTCGGCAGCCCGTAAATCCCATACTCGAGACGCTCGATCCATCCCACGAATGCAGCGCGCTTTTCTGGAGCCACACGCGCCGTTTGATGCGCCAGGTTCGAGGCGATGTAGCGGTCGGCAAGAACAATTTGGCCGTTGTTCAGCGCGGCTTCCAGTTTAGGCTTGGCTTCGAAGCGGTCACCGGCATACAGAAGCGCCGTAAAGTGAGGATCGACGCTTTCGAGCGGACCGAGTTCGCCGTTGAGGAATTGCCCGACCATGTTACCGAACCAGGATTCATACTGCGGGAAGCCCGTCGCACACACGGAATGGCCCATCGCGCGCAGTGCGCTGGCCAAGAGTTCGACTTGCGTGCGCTTCCCGCTGCCATCGATTCCTTCGATGGCGATTAATTTTCCTCGAGCCCGCATTTTGAGTTAACCATGTATCGAACGGCGGTCGAGATCAGTCTAACGGGAGAGAGGCCGCGCTGCAATGCGACGCATGTTACGATTCGAATTGGAACATGACGCAGACCTCCATTCGCGAGAACTTGCTTCGGATCCAGGAAAGAATTGCTGCTGCTGCAGCTCGGGCAGGACGCCGCTCGGAAGAAATCACGCTCATCGGAGTTTCGAAGACGCATCCGGCCATCGCCATTCAGGAGGCTTTTCAGGCGGGCGTGCGCCACTTTGGCGAGAACCGCGTGCAAGAGTGGGAAGTCAAGCGCGTTGGCACGAACAACTTGCCCGCAACGTGGCACTTGATCGGTCATTTGCAAAGCAACAAAGCCGCCAAAGCAGCGAAGCTGTTTCACGCCGTGGATTCTGTGGACGATTTAGCCGTCGCGCAAAAACTCAATCGGGCAAGGGCAGAAGCCGGCTTTTCTGCGAAATTGCGCGTGCTTCTCGAAGTGCGGGTCGCGCAAGAGGAAACCAAAAGCGGGGTGGAGATCGCTGCGCTTCCCGAATTGGCCGAAAAGGTCGCCGCGCTGCCGCAATTAGAACTCGCTGGTTTGATGTGCATTCCGCCCTTCTTCGGCTCTGGCGCGGCTTCTCCTGCCGACGCCGTTCGTCCTTACTTCACTAAATTGCGCGAGCTGCGCGACGAACTAAAGGCCAAGCTCGGGTTGCCGCTCCCCGTTTTATCCATGGGGATGTCGCACGACTTTGAAGTGGCCATCGAAGAGGGCGCCACGGAAGTGCGCGTGGGAACTGCGCTGTTTGGAGGTCGCATGTAGCGGCGACTTTACGTCTCGGTCTCCCTACATGTCCCTATCTTGCTTCATTTATCATCAAACAGGGTGGGAGGGCCTTTAGGCCTGAGGCATCTGCCCAGCCAATGCGTAGCTAACTACTAATGAACGGCGAGGTTTTGGAAATGGCCAGGTTATTCACTCCGTTGCGATTGCGGGAAATCGAACTAAAAAACAGGATTGTCGTTTCGCCGATGTGCGAATACTCGGCTGTGGATGGTCATCCGCAGCCATGGCATCTGGTGCATCTCGGGAGCCGTGCGGTGGGAGGCGCTGCATTGGTTTTTACGGAAGCTACCGCGGTGGAAGCCCGCGGCAGGATCTCTCCTGCGGATACCGGCATATATCTCGCGTCTCATGTGGATGCATGGCGGTCCATCGTCGATTTTGTTCGCAAACAGGGAGCCGTCCCTGGTATGCAGCTTGCTCACTCAGGCCGCAAGGGAAGCACGGCGCCGCCGTGGCTCGGCGGCAAGAAGGTCCCGTTGGAAGAAGGAGGATGGGAGCCGGTTGCACCGAGCGCGGAGGCTTTCGACAAGGATTATCCCATGCCCCGCGCGCTTGCAGCCGCAGAGGTCCGCGAAATCGTGGACGCTTTTCGAAAGGCAGCCGAGCGCGCATTCGCGGCGGGATTTGAAGTCCTGGAAATTCATGCGGCCCATGGTTACCTGCTGCATGAGTTTCTTTCTCCGCTGAGCAATTTCCGGCAAGATGAATTTGGCGGGAGCTTCGAGCATCGCATTCGGATCGTTCTCCAGGTGGCGGAGGCGGTGCGCGAAGTGTGGCCCGCAAGGTTGCCTCTATTCGTTCGCGTTTCCGCGACTGATTGGAAAGAGGGCGGTTGGGACTTGGAGCAAACCATCGAGCTGAGCAAACGACTGAAGGCTTTCAGTGTGGATCTCATCGACGTGTCCAGCGGCGGCATCGTGCCAGGAGTGCAGATTCCTGTTGGGCCGGGCTATCAGGTGAAGTTTGCGGAAGCGATTCGCAAGAAGGCAGGGATTGCTACTGGTGCGGTCGGAATGATTACTGAGCCGGAGCAAGCCGACGCCATTCTGAAGGCGGGTCAGGCAGACTTGATCATTATGGCGCGCGAACTGCTGCGCGACCCCTACTGGCCACGCCGTGCTGCGCACGCTCTGGGCGAAAAAATCAAGCCGCCCGCCCAGTACGAGCGCGCTTGGTAGCTTGGATAGCACAGGCACTCCTGCCTGTGCAGTTTTCGGCGCGAATGCGCAGTTCCGAAAAACGTGCGGCGTACCCGGGGTACCTCACTTACTTAAGAAGGCCCATGCTAGAAATTCAGGAACGCAATGGCGCCGCGATCTTTTCCGTCCGCGTCCAACCCCGCGCCAGTAAAGACGAACTCGCCGGGGAATGGGCGGGCGCGTTGAAGGTGCGACTGCAAGCCCCGGCCGTGGAGAACCGCGCCAATGAAGCGCTGATCGAATTCCTGGCGCAACTTTTGAAAACGCCCAAGTCGGCTGTTAGAATTCTCAGCGGCGATCGAAGCCGCACGAAGCGCGTCGAAATTTGCGGTGTGACTGGGCAACAGATCCAAGCGCTGCTTGCCGTGGAAGCCTGAAAGCCACGCAGTTGCGCGTGCCGCGCGACGGAGTGTGCCGGCCATGGAGCGTACCAGCCAATGAGCGCGAACATTCTGGACATTCAAAGCGATTTGCGTAATGCCAAGCTTGATGGCTGGCTCTTTTACGATTTTCGGAGCCGGGATCCCATCGCGCAAACCATTTTGAACTTGCCCAACGGCATGCGCACGCGACGCTGGTATTACTTTGTGCCAGCCAATGGCGAACCGAAAAAACTGGTTCATAAGATCGAATCGGAATCGCTCGCGGCTTTGCCGGGCGACACGCTGTATTATGCGGCGCAAGACGAGCTGCATAAGAATCTCAAGAGGATGTTGGGGCGCGCGAAAAAAGTGGCGATGCAGTATTCGCCGAAGAACGAAATTCCTTACGTCGCAATGGTGGATGCGGGGACTGTGGAGTTGGTGCGGGCCGCTGGAGCAAAAGTGGTGAGCTCCGCGGACCTGGTGCAGAAATACGAAGCCTGCTGGAGCGCCGAGCAGAAGGAGTCTCATTTTTCCGCTGGAGTGATCATCGACCGCATCGTCCGCGGGGCGTTTGAGCACGCGGCGAAATGCGTGCGCGAAAAGAAGCCGCTGACGGAATACGATTTGAAGCAGTGGATCTTGAAGGAATTTGAAGCGGCGGGGATCTGGGCGGAAGAAGGACCGGACATTGCTGTGAACGCGCATGCGAGTGACCCGCATTACGGCCCGACGCCGCAGTCTGCAGCACCGATCCGCGAAGGCGATCTGCTGCTCCTCGATGTGTGGGGAAAGAAGAAAGCGGCGGGAAGCGTTTATTACGATGTGACCTGGATGGGCTATCTCGGCGCGAAAGTGCCGGAGAAATATGCGAAGATTTTTGCGGTAGTGCGTGAAGCACGCGACAAGGCCGTAGACTTGATCCGCACTCACGTTGCGAAAAAGAAACCGTTAGAGGGTTGGCAGGTAGACAAAGCGGCCCGCGGTGTCATCGAAAAAGCCAGATACGGCAAATATTTTTTTCATCGCACTGGCCACAGTATCGGCGAAAAAGTTCACGGCAATGGCGTGAACATGGATGGCCTCGAGACGCACGACGCGCGCCATTTGATTCCACATACCTGCAATTCGATTGAGCCAGGGATCTATCTACCGGAGTTTGGCGTGCGCAGCGAAGTGAATGTGTACATTGATGAAAAGGAAGCGCGCGTGACAGGCGCGGTGCAAAGCGAGATCCTGCCGTTGCTTGCGTAGTTTTGAAGAGGGAACAGGTATGGCTGAAGAATCAACTTCATCCGAACCGGCAATCCGGCCAAAGGATTCCAAACACGAAACCAGGGCTGCCATTGTCGGCGTGGCAGCTTGGCTCGTGCCCGGTCTGGGGCACGCGCTGATGAAGATGTGGGGCCGCGCGGTGGTTTGTTTCTTGACCGTGGGCGTGCTCGTATGGGTCGGCGCTGG